>Ga0315284_10000504_pt1 | contig 53131 bp, 35 predicted proteins | sample YL17G09_16_MG_FD_203696 | JGI IMG/M metagenome (GOLD analysis project Ga0315284, IMG submission 203696) | Sediment microbial communities from Yellowstone Lake, YNP, Wyoming, USA - YL17G09_16 | ecosystem: Environmental > Aquatic > Freshwater > Lake > Sediment | place: USA: Wyoming | collected...
AAGAAGTTAGGGCGATTAGCTCAGCCGGTAGAGCAGCTGACTCTTAATCAGCGGGTCGCAGGTTCGATTCCTGCATCGCCCATTATGTTTTGTTTGCCAACCAACAAAATGCCCTTCGTAGCTTTAGCGAAGAAGGGCTGCATCGCCCATTCACTTTGTCACCCGACACTAATGTCTGCACGCAGCAAATGGAATAGAGAGATAAGTGAAATCGCCGGGGAGGAATGATTAAACGCCGAGGGTTTTCATTGCGGCTAACGTCAGTAACAAAGCAACGACGAGCAACGCGGCCCTGATAACTCGCATAACCTTGGTCTTTGGCTCGACATACAGCCAAACGGCAGCCCAAATAACGGCAATAAGGCACACCCGCAGAACAAATAATATAAAGCTCCCGACCATAACGAAATTATACCCATTTTAACGTCCCTGAGTCAAGCAAAAACGCCCTATTTTAACTAAAAAGCGGGTTTATTTAACAACTGGTCTGCCACTTCGTCCCTTTAACCCCTGATGCCAGTATTAAAAAGGCAGTTTCCAGGCCGCATAGAGAGTTAAACCCCACACAGGCAAGGCCAATGGGACAAACACAAGGAATTGCCGGTATTTCATAATTATTAAAGGACTGAGGGACGATAAGCCGACAAAAAACCGCAGGACGTTCCTAAACCTTGTGGTTTTCAGTTTAAGGAGATACAGATGCAGTTTTTTTTGGAAATTAAGAAGTGGCTTGCTGAGATTACTGAAATATCGCTGCTGTTGATTGCCCTCGGTGTCGCGGTAGAGATTCTGTTCGGCAACACGGTCCCGTTTTTTGGCCAGGTAGTCGGCAATATAACCGCGCTGCTCAAGACCCTCGGTGAGAACGGGCTGGTCGGCCTGGTTGCCCTGGGTATTATTGTGTACCTGTTCAACAAGAAAAGAGCCGCCGCGTAAAGCAGCTCAATTTGCACGGCTAAGTTGCACACCACAAGCCTTTGTCCGCGCAGCCCGCTTCACAATCGGGCTGCGCGGTTTTTTGGTTGGTGTCCCCCGACTGAAACGTCGCCGTCATCCGCTGCGATTTTAACGCGACCCCGTCCAGAGATACAGCACCTGTGGAACAGCAAGCTCATAAAGCGTCTTGCGGTCGAATTGCAGTGTGGCCTTGGCCTTTGCTCCAAGAATATCGCCAAGCGAGAACGGCCTGCGATACTCTATCACCTGTGCCTTTTCAATCCCGGCCAGCAACTTGACCTTCTTTATCGCATCGTCAAGATACCCAATATCGTCTATCAGTTTCTCTTTCAGGGCTTCATCGGCCCAGTAAATGCTGCCGTCGGCAAGGCGGCGCACGTCCTCCTCGGTCAGCTCGCTCCTGCCGTCAACAACAACCTCGACAAACCGCTTGTAGGCCGGGTCTATGAGCCGGCTCTGCAAATACTGCAACTGTTCCTCGGTGGGCATCTTAAACGAGCTGGGCCAATCCTTTTTATCGCCCGCCTTGACCAAAATCGGCTGTATGCCAAGTTTTTCCTCCAGAAGCTGCTGCAAAACGAGATAGCCCATAATCACGCCGATGGAGCCGGTTATGGTCGTCGGCTCGGCAACAATTTTTTCGCAGGCCACAGAGGTGTAGTAGCCGCCGGAAGCAGCCACGCCCTGCATAAAAGCGACGACCGGTTTGCCGGCCTCGGCGCGGTATTTGGTTATTTCACTGTGAATCTGGTCGCTGCCGGAAAGGGTCCCGCCGGGCGAGTTGACGCGTATAATCAGCCCCTTGACGGCCTTGTCTTCTTTGGCCGTCTTTAGCTGCCAATACACGTCCGACGCCTGCTGGTCGTCTATTATGCCCGCAACAGAGACGATAGCTATCTTGGCTGTCCGAGGCCCATCCTCAATAACCTCCTCGGTGAACTTCTTTTCTTTCCCTGCGGCAAACAGAAATAACGCGCCGACCAGCATCAGGAAAAGCATTATGTTTGCCAGGACGGACAACCCGGTGATTATGCCCCAGAAGATTTTCCAGCCGGTCCCTTTTCCGCCGGAACCGCCGCCGGCCGGGGGCAACGAGGCGGCGCCAAACTGCTGTGAAGAATCATTGATATTCCCAAAATCCATAACAGTTCCCTTTCTAAAATTGTCGGGTCTATTCCCTAAAGTTGATTGCCAACCGCTTAACCGTTACAATTATCAATAACCAATAAGCAATAATCAATAACAAACTGGCCGCAGGCGGACTCGTCTCGGCCCGCTTCGCCCGCGAAGCGAGGCGAGCGAAGGCGCAGTGCGGTGCAAAAGTGTAGTTGATAACGCCGGGCCGTAGCCGGAAAGGGTTGACTCGTGGCAGACAGCAAAGGATTCATTCATCTTCATCTTCACAGCCAGTACTCGCTTCTCGACGGCGCCATCGCCTTCGAAAAGCTTTTTGCACGATGCAAAGACCTCGGGATGAACAGCGTCGCGGTAACCGACCACGGTAATATGTTCGGGGCAGTCGAATTCTACACGAAGGCGCTCGCCTCGCACATCAAGCCCATAATCGGCATTGAGGCATACATCGCACCCGCCAGCAGATTCGACCGCACAAAGACCTCAATCAGCGACGCGGCGTATCACCTTGTCCTTCTGGCCCAGAACAACACCGGCTACCAAAACCTGATAAGGCTGGCGACGGCCGGCTACACCGAGGGCTTCTATTACCGACCTCGAATCGACAAAGAAATCCTCGCGGAATTAAACGAGGGGCTGATTGCCACTTCCGCCTGTCCCAAGGGGGAGCTGGCCGTGCGGTTGGCCGGCGGCGATGAAAAGGCCGCGATGGCCGTTGCCGAGAGTTACCTGAAAATCTTCGGCCCGGAAAGATACTTCGTCGAAATCCAAAGCCACCAGGGCGACAACCCGAATATCGTAAATTCGCTCGTCGATTTGGCAAACAAACTGGGAGTCGGTCTTGTCGCAACAAACGACGTGCATTTTCTCGCCGAAGACGACCACGAGGCGCACAATTGCCTCTGCGCGATAAGCACGGGCAAAAAGGCCGACGACCCCGACAGAATGATTTACCCCAGCGACGTATTTCTGAAAAGCCCCGACCAGATGCGGCAGCTTTTCCCCCAATGGCCTCAGGCCTGCGACAATACGCTGGCAATCGCCCAACGCTGCAACGTGGAGATTGACCTCAAGCATCGTCACGCTCCTCACTTCAGCCCCGAAGACGGCTCAACTCCTGAAAAATTCTTAACAAAACTCTGTTACGAAAAAGCACGGCAAATCTACGGCAAAATTGACGACAAAACAAAAGAACGTCTCGACAGAGAGCTGAACGTTATCGAGTCAAAGGGCTTCGCCAGCTATTTCCTTATCGTCTGGGACTTCTGCAATTACGCCCACCAAAATAATATCCCCGTCGGCGCAAGGGGAAGCGCCGTCGGAACATTGGTCGGCTACTGCTTAGGCCTGTGCGACGTTGACCCGCTGAAGTATGACCTGCTGTTCGAGCGTTTTATGGACCCGCAGCGAAACGAGATGCCCGATATCGACATTGACATCTGCCAGGTGGGCCGGGGCCGGATTATCGATTACGTCCGCCAAAAATACGGCCACGTCGCTCAAATCATAACGTTCGGCACTATGAAGGCCAAGGCGGTCATTCGAGACATCTGCAGGGTGCTCAATGTCCCGCTGTCCGAGGCCGACCGGCTGGCCAAGCTCGTGCCCGAAGCCCTAAATATGACGCTCGATATCGCGCTAGAAACCGAACCGCAGTTGAAACAGGCCTACGAGAAAGACCCGCAGACGAGGAAGGTAATCGACATAAGTAAAAAACTCGAAGGTCTTGCCCGGCACGCATCGGTCCACGCCGCAGGCGTCGTCATAGCCGATGAGCCGCTCACTAACTTTGTCCCGTTGTATAAGCCGCCCGGCACAGAGGACATCACCACCCAGTTCGAAGGCCCGATGGTCGAAAAGGTAGGCCTCTTAAAAATGGACTTCCTCGGCCTCAAAACACTCAGCGTCCTCGAACGTGCAAGGCAGTTAGTCGAGCAGATTCACGGGAAAAAGATAGACCTCGAAGAAATCAACCTCTCCGACCCAAAGGTATTCGCACTTTTTGCCGCAGGAAAAACCAAAGGCATCTTCCAGTTCGAGTCGGGCGGTATGCAGGAGCTCCTGATGAGGATGAAGCCCGACCGGCTTGCGGACCTCATTGCCGCAAACGCCCTGTACCGCCCCGGCCCGATGACCCTCATCCCCGACTATAATGACCGCAAGCACGGTTCCAAATGGTCATTGCCGCATCCGATTATGAAAGAGGTCCTCGAAGAGACCTACGGCATTATGGTCTATCAGGAACAGGTGATGCAAATCTGCAACCTGCTCGGCGATATTCCCCTGCGCGAGGCATATACGCTTATTAAGGCGATAAGCAAAAAGCAGGCAAAAACCATCAGCAAGGAAAAGGAACGTTTCATCACCGGCTCGGTCGCCAAAGGCCTCAAGCAACAGCAGGCAGAGCAGATTTTCGAGCTTATCGAACGCTTCGCCGGCTATGGCTTCAACAAGAGCCATTCCACCCGCTACGCCATAATCGCATATCAAACCGGCTATATGAAGGCCCACTGGCCCGTCGAATATATGGCCGCATTGCTCACTTACGAAATGGGCGACACCGACAAGGTCGTCGAATACATCGCCGAGTGCACAAATATGGGTATCGAGGTTACCGCGCCCGACATCAACGAAAGCGGCGTTGACTTCACGCCCCTCTACAAAGAAACCGACGGCAAAAAAGGTATGATTCGCTTCGGCCTTGCCGCCGTCAAAGGCGTCGGTGAAAAGGCGGTCGAGCAAATCATCGCCGCACGCGAAAAGGTTGGCCGATTCCAAAGCTTGTTCCACTTCTGCGAAAACGTCGATATGCGAGCCGCAAACAAACAGGTAATGGAATCCCTGATAAAGGCAGGCGCATTCGACCGCCTCGGCGGAAACCGCGCTCAAATGATGGCGGGGCTTCAATCGGCTATGGAGCACGGCGCCGATACCCAGACGGACAAATTAAACGGCCAAATGCGGTTCTTCGGCCAGGAGGCCTCGCCGGACTACTCCCAGGACCACAACCGACTGCCTTACGCCGAACCCTGGCCTGAACAAATGATGCTGATGTATGAAAAGGAAGTCCTCGGCTTCTACGTTACAAGCAACCCCCTCAGCCACTGTGCCGAGACCATCAATATCTTCTCGAATATCAACGCCGCCCAGATTGCCGAGACCACACAGGAAAGAGAAGTAACCATCGGCGGTCTTGTCTCCAAAATCCGCTACAACCTGACCAAAACCGGCAAGAACGCCGGCTCCAAAATGGCTGTCTTTCCCCTCCTCGACCTCCAGGGCCAGGTAGAGGTCGTCCTGTTTCCAAATACGTTGAATCAGTTCGCCAAACTCCTTGCCAACGACAAGATTGTCTTCGTCAAAGGCCGATTGGATTTCAGAAGGGAAAAACCGAACATTATCGCCTCCGAAATAATCGCCCTCGATGAGGCAACAGACAAACTCGCCGGCAAGGTGCGAATAAATCTCGACGCCGGCAGCGTCACCAAAGAAAAGGTAGCCGAGATAAAAAGCATCTGCCAGCATCACAGGGGTAAATCCGCCGTTTACGTGGCAATCAGAACTGACAAGGGCAAGGTTTACGCCGCCGCAGATAGACAGCTTTCAGTCAACCCCGACCCGGAATTTTGCCGCAAAATCCGCCACCTCCTCGGCCCCGAAAACCTCCAACTAACAAGGTAGGGAAAAGTATATGTGGCTGCCAAAAGACGAAAGAAAAACATTACGTAAATATCACTCTCACATTCACAATATAGATGAATCTATACGTTTTACTGATCTTTCTGAAAAGGCTTACAATGCGACCCGTAATCTAATAGAACGGGGCTTAATTCTTGAAATCAAAGAAGGGGGCAAGGAACACACCGAATATATGATGAATTACTTTTTGGGAGATCCAATAAATCTTAAGGATTTCCTTTCTTTTTCTGAAGAAAATGAAATTAGACAAAACGTCGTTTTAAAATTCACGTTGAATGGTTTGGATTTGGCCAACAAATACGATAATTGGTGGTCACGTAGCAACCTATGGTATGCAGAGCACATAAAAAACCACTGGATTTGGCTAATCCTGAGCTTTCTTGGTGGAGTCATAAGCACACTGTTGATAAACTGGTTATCGACTTATTTACAAAGAACTCCGAGTGCTAAATGAACTTAAATAAATTAACAGGTAAATTCATCGTATTAGACGGTCCAGATGGCTGCGGAAAGAGTACCCAAGTTCAATTACTTGCAGACTACTTGTCAGGACAGGGCCTTGAGGTAGTTAAGACCCACGACCCAGGTGGCACACGAATTGGCGATCAAATTCGCCATCTCCTCAAATATGGCGCAAAGGGAGAAATGCATGTTCGCACGGAGGCATTGCTGTTTATGGCTTCACGCGCTCAACTTGTTGCAGAAATTATTGAACCCGCGATAAAAGCAGGGAAAACCGTACTGTGCGATAGGTATATATCATCTACATATGCGTATCAAGGCGCAGGAGGATACCCGACCGAAAAGATAATCGAACTTGGCAAACTATCTATAGGGGACGTTTGGCCGAATTTGACGATCGTAATCGACATCCCCCCCGAAGAAGGTCGTGCTCGTACCGGACAAAAACCTGGCCAAAGAACTATAACAGAACATAAGGATGCCCATCAGGGTTACCTATTAGAAAATGCTCGTCCAGACCGATTTGACTCCAGAACACTTGAGTTTCATCGAAAAGTTAGGAAGTGGTTTATCAGATTGAAAGACGAATACCCGGGGGTTGTCAAAATAATTGATGGAAGCAACGCTGATATGGGAACTGTCCATGAAAGAATAAAGCAAGTCCTTTTGGAAACTGACTTTTGATATATGCCACTTAAGAACATCTTCTGCCAGGAAAAAGCGATTACCGACCTCCAGCTCGCCTTCATTGGGGACAGGGTCGCACACGCCCTTATATTCGCCGGCCATGATGGCGTAGGTAAATTCACCACCGCACGGGAATTTGCGAAGCTGCTGCTGTGCAAAAATCCCGTGAAAAGGTGCGATTTCAACGACAGTTGCGGCAATTGCGTTTCCTGCCAATGTTTTGACGCCGGTTCGCACCCCGATTTTGAGCACGTCTATAAAGAACTTGTCGAATTCACCGAAGACGGCAAAGGCAAAGACCCTCCGCTCGAATTCCCGATTGACGTTGTCCGTGAGTTTCTGATTGAGAAAGTCAGCAGCAAGCCGGCACTGTCAGCAAGAAGGGTTTTCATCCTGACTGAAGCCGAAAAGCTTAACAACGAATCGCAAAACTGCCTTTTGAAGGTCCTCGAAGAGCCGCCCTCCTACTGCTGCATCATCCTGGTCTGCACCCGGCCGGATAAACTTTTGCCCACAATCAGGTCTCGATGCCAAATCCTGCGTTTCGGCCCCGTCGCGGAAGACAGGATAATCGAAAAACTAAATGAAACCGGCCTGGGTGAAAAACAATCTAAATTTTTCGCCCGCTTTTCCGAAGGCAGTCTGGGCCTGGCTGTCACCTATTCCCGGCTCGAACAGGCCGAGGCAAACCTGTATCAAACCAAAACGGAACTGGTTAATGCCATTGCCGAACTCGAGTATCAAGATGCACTGGAAACGGCTGAAAATTTTCAAAAGCAATCAAAGGAGCTTGCGGCCGTATGGACCGAACTCGAACCGGCCACGAGCAAGACCGACATTAATCGCAAAGCAGCCAAAACCATCGTCCAGATTATTATCTCCGCAATTCACGACGTGATGTTAGCCAACGTTACCCCTCAGGAACACCTCATCAATTTTGACCAGCCCGAACAAATAGGGAAAATAGCCCGGCGATTCGACGCCGAACAGGCCGCACGGAAAATCGCCGACTGCTTCAAAACCATTCACTGGCTCGAATCCTCCGTCAACGAACGGCTTATTTTCGAGAGCTTGTTGTTAAACCTCGCCGATTCTGATAAAATCATATCAGGACTTTAGCGCATCCGCACCGGCGGGCAGCCGATTCGTATTATAAATAGCATCGTCTGCCGAACCCATCGAGCCGGAGCGGCAGCGATTCTTGTGAAATATCGTCAATGGAAGATACGCCGACAACAAAACCGAAGCCGCCGAGAACGAAAAAATATATGCTGGTCCGCTACAGTCGGATGCGGCTCCTCGGACTCTTCGAGCACAACGAAACACAGATGCCCTCCGTCCCCACGCGCGTCGTCGTGAAAACCGAAAAAGGGCTGGAGCTGGGCACCATAGCGGGGCAGCTCAGCGCATACCGCGCCGGACAGCTCAAGATGACCGACGACCAGCTCAAAAAATACTTCGACGACTCTGAAATTCCCTTCTCGCTCGAACCGGTCGGCAGATTCGTCAGGTTCGCAACCGCCGAAGACCTTAACGAGGAAAAGCATTTCTCAAAAATCGCAAGGGAAGAGGCCGAATACTGCAGAAAACTGGTTAACGAGATGAACCTGCCGATGAAAATCGTTGACGCAGAGCACATCCTCGGCGGCGAGCGAATCATCTTCTATTTTATGTCCGACGGACGCGTCGATTTCCGCGAGCTGGTCAGAAATCTAGCGCAGGAATACCAGACCAGAATCGAAATGCGCCAAATCGGCTCACGCGACGAGGCCAAGCTCCTCGGCGACGTCGAAAGCTGCGGACAATGGTGCTGCTGCATTAGATACCTCAAATCCCTCAAGCCCGTCAATATGAGAATGGCCAAGCTCCAAAAGGCCACACTGGACCCCTCGAAAATCTCCGGCTACTGCGGGCGGCTCAAGTGTTGCCTTCGCTACGAAGACATAACTTATACGGAACTAAAAAAGCTTATGCCCCCAAGAAGCACAAGAGTCAAAACACGACTCGGCGAGGGCAAAGTCATCGATTACCAGATTCTCGCCCAGCTTGTCATAGTCGAGCTCGACAACGGAACCAAAACGGCTGTCCCCAGAGAAGAACTCGAGATAATATCACAACCCCGGGTCGATAATGTGCAGGATGACTCGGCTCCGGACAAAGATGCCGAAGATGCCAACAACAATGGGCAACCAAACGCTTAACGATATATTTAGCCCCGGTTTTACCGGGGGTTGTAGCCGAAAGCAGATAAACTATGCCGCGTAAAATCGTCGTTACCTCAGCTCTGCCTTACGCAAACGGCCCCATACACATTGGCCACCTCGTCGAGTATCTCCAGACCGACATCTGGGTGCGATTCCAAAAAATGTGCGGTAACTTCTGCCTTTATTTCTGCGCCGACGACACCCACGGCACCGCGATTATGATAAGCGCCCGAAAAGAAGGCATCAGTCCTGAGCAGCTTATCGACCGCGTCCACAAAGAGCACCTCCAGGATTTCACCCGCTTCCAGGTGGAGTTCGACAATTACTACTCCACCCATTCGCCCGAAAATAAAAACTTCAGCGAACTAATTTTCAAACGGCTCAGCGACGCCGGCTCTATCACCAAACGCACTATCGACCAGGCCTGGTGCCCCAAATGCAATATGGCACTGCCCGACAGATATATCCGCGGCACCTGTCCCCGCTGCAAGGCCGAAGACCAGTACGGCGATTCCTGCGAAATCTGCAGCGCAACATATCAGCCCACGGACCTCATAAATCCCTACTGCTCAACCTGCCGCTCCACGCCGGTCCTGCAACAGTCCGAACATTACTTCTTCAAGCTGGCCGACTATGAAAGCCGGCTAAAAGACATCATCGCTCACGGTTATATCCAGGAATCCGTCGCCAACAAGCTCGACGAGTGGTTCAGGGCGGGCTTGAAGGACTGGGACATCTCCCGCGATGGCCCATACTTCGGCTTCAAAATACCCGGTGAACAGGACAAATACTTTTACGTCTGGCTCGATGCCCCCATCGGGTATATGGCCTCAGCCAAAAACTATTGCGACAAGAACAACCTCGATTTCGAGACCGTCTGGAACAGCCCCGATTACGAGCTTTACCACTTCATCGGCAAGGACATTATGTATTTCCACGCCCTGTTCTGGCCCGCTATGCTGATGGGCGCCGGCTTCAAAACCGCAAACAAGCTCTTCGTCCACGGATTCCTCACCGTCAACGGCCAGAAAATGAGCAAGTCACGCGGCACGTTTATAAAAGCCGCAACCTACCTGAACCACCTCGACCCCGAATACCTTCGATATTACTATGCAAGCAAGCTCGCAGGCGGCGTTGACGACATCGATCTGAGCATCGACGACTTCGTCAACAGAATCAACTCCGACCTCGTCGGAAAATTCGCCAACCTCGCCTCACGCGCCGCCCCCATGCTGAAAAATAAACTCAATGGCCGACTCGGAAAACTGGACGAGCAGGGTAAATCCCTCATCGAAAAACTCACCGCCGCAAGCAGCGAGATAGTTGAAAATTACGAAAATCTCAATTACGCCGCCGCCGTCCGAACCATTGTTACACTGGCGGACCTTGCCGACCGCTACGTGGAACAGAATCAGCCGTGGGTTTTGGTCAGGACCGACCCCGAAAAGGCCCGCGCAACACTCACCGCCGCCCTTAACGCCATCCGTATCCTGACGGTTTACCTAAAGCCCATCCTTCCCCGATTTGCGGAAAAAATCGAACGCCTGCTCGGCATCGGTAAACTCACGTTCGCGGACGTTCAGACCACACTCGAGGAGCATAATATCAGCGGCTTTGAGCGACTTTTTGAGCGAGTCAGCAAAGAACAAGTCGATGCAATGATTGAAGAGAGTAAAGAATCAGGAGAAAAAATAGCTATGACTACGGATGTGACTGCGAGAACGACGACGGATCCGATTAAACCGGAATGCACCATCGAGGATTTCGCTAAAATCGACCTGCGAATCGCACAGGTCGTAAAAGCGGAACCCGTCGAAGGCGCCGACAAACTGCTTCGCCTCCAGTTGGACGTCGGCGGTATCCAGAAAAGCGTGATGGCGGCGATTGCACAGGCGTATAAGCCGGAAGACCTCACCGGCAAAATCGTCATATTCTTTGCAAACCTAAAACCCAGGCAGATGCGCTTCGGGCTTTCTGAAGGGATGATTCTCGCATCAGGCACCGGCGGACAAGACATTTTTATGCTGACCGCCGACCCAGGCGCTGCCCCCGGCCGGAAAGTAAGTTGACCACAAATGAGCGATAAAAAGTCACTTGAGGAAATCTCCCAGCAGAATGGCCGTTACAACCCGAAGGCCGTCCGATTCGTTTACGAAGGGCTTGGCTACACCGGAAGGAAGATTGTAAATCAGCCCGGCCACGTCACGGGCCAGACGCTCTGCGAAGGACTTCGCCAACTGGCACTCGAAAAATGGGGCCGCTTGTCTTTGCTCGTCCTCAACACCTGGCAGCTCAAAACCACCAGAGACTTCGGCGAAATAGTTTACCTCCTGATTAGACACAAGTGGATGCGGGCGCAGCCAACCGATTCAATCGACGACTTCAACGACATCTACGACTTCAAAACCGTTTTCAAGGACCGCTTCACGTTCTAAATGACCTCACACCCGCGCAGGATTGCTGAAAAAACGGCCTCAAGCCGCTAATTCACCGTTTTGCTTGACAACCTGCACCAATAAATGGTATCATAATATAGATAAGAATACTGACTACCCGTATGGGAGGAAAGGCGATGCGCCTGGTGGTAAAACAAGGTGAGCGCACGGTCAACGAATTCCACTTCGACAAGGGCCCCGTCTACATCGGCAGGCACGCCAACAGCCAGGTCTTCCTGCCCGACAAGACCGTCTCTCGGCAGCACGCCGTTATCTACAACACCAAGGACGGCCAGTGGGTCGTCGAAGACCTCGACAGCGCAAACAAAACCTACCTCAACGACAACGAAATCCACAAAGCCGAAGTCAAAACAGGCGACGTCGTTCGCATATCCGATTTTGCCATCGAGGTCAGCTTCGAAACAACAGCGGCCCAGGACCCCGGAGAGACCGTCGAGCTGGAAGAGGCCCCCGCAACACTCATTACAGGCCCCCAGATCATAATCAGAAAGCTCGGCGCCGAAAAAGCCCCCGCCATCAGGTTCCAGGCCGAACGCGCCACCGATTTCCTCTACGCAATCGAAGAGCTTAAAAAGGCCGACAACCTCGACAGGGCCTTGCTCGTCCTGCTGGAGCTGGTTTCAAAGCAGTTCAAAACCTATCAGGTCTGGGGTGCAATGCGAGCCAAGGCCGACGGCCCTATGACCTCGCACGCCGGCAGAAACAGAAGCGGTATGTCCGTCGAACAGGCCGACCTCGAATTCAGCGACAAAATCGGCGAATCTATCGACAAAAAACAGTTTATGCTCTTCATTTCCCCAAGAGACCTCTCCCAGCAAAAGGAAACCCAGATTCGCTCAGTCATTATCGCCCCCCTGCTTACACCCGCTGGCTGCTTCGGCGTCATCTACGCCAACAACACCTTCCGTGACGACCACTACAACCTCGGCGACCTCGACTTCCTTATGCTCCTCGGCCTCCACACCGCCTCCGTCCTCGCCAAACTACCCGCCTGAAAAAGGGAGCATTTCGTTCGACGTTTATCCGCCGCAGGCGGGTTGGATGTTCAAAGTTCGATGTTCTATATCCGATTCCTTTTGGAGAGAAAAGGGGTCAGATGCCTTTTCTTTTTCCATGTCTTGACTTAACCAGAGTTTCAAATAACTTGCGTGCCAAGAGTGCCACACTGCTTAATACAACACGTCTCACTGTTACCATAGCAATTGCCACTGTTACTACAGCAATTGTCATATGAGATTATCCATACAACACCTAAACTCTGGAAAAGCAAAAGGGATTTTTTCACGTCCGCTTATTTAATAACCTTTTATCAAATCGCCTAACTTGTCCGCAGACAAAAACAAAAACGATAAGATTGCGATAATCCACATTGTCGGCTTGACCTCTCTGGCCTTGCCTGCGGCTGACTTGATTAGCACAAAGGAAATGAACCCGAACGCAAGCCCCGTGCTGATACTGTAACTCAAGGCAATCATTACGATAATAATAAACGCCGGGAACGCCTCCTGTATATTGGCAAAGTTTATCGCCCGGACTTCCTTCATCATAAATAGCCCCACCATAACAAGCGCCGGAGCCGTCGCATACTCAGGCACCACCCCCACCAACGGCGTAAATAATATCGCCAACAAAAACATCGCCCCCGTTACTATTGACGTTAATCCCGTCCGTCCGCCCTGCTCAATACCCGCCGCCGACTCGATATACGCGGTAGTTGTCGATGTGCCGAAAACCGCCCCTGTCATAGTCGCAAGCGCATCTATCGCCAATAACCTGTCTAATCCCTTTATCTTGCCGCGATTATCCACCATTTTCGCCTGGTGACAGCAGGCGACTAATGTGCCGATACTGTCGAACATATCCATAAACATCAAGCTGAACACGCTGCCCAATACGCCCCATTTAAGCGCGCTAAAAATATCCAAGTGAAACGCAATCGGCCTTATATCCACGCCGAATGAAACCCACTGCCCCGGCTTGTCAACGTATCCAAATGCAATCGCAATAAGTGTCGAAAACACTATGCCTATCAAAAGCGACCCTTTTACCCCCTTCATTTCAAGAAACAGCATAAACAACAGCCCCGCCAGTCCTATCAGCGTCTTGACGCCCAATGGCCCTGCCGAAACAAGCGTCGCTTCATTATGAACTATGATGTGAAGATTGACCAATCCGATAAACGTAATGAAAAGTCCTATGCCGACCGATATCGCCGCGATAATCCCCTGCGGTATCGCCTCAACGAGCTTCTTGCGAAGCCCTATCAAGGTCAGCAGCAAAAACAACACACCCGAAAGAAACACCGCCCCCAGCGCCGTCTCCCAGCTCATTTTGTTGCTCAACACAAGCGTATAAGTGAAAAAGGCATTCAGTCCCATCCCCGGCGCCATCGCTATCGGCGCCTTTCCGAATACCCCAGTGACGATTGTCGAAATCGCCGACACCAAACACACCACCGCCACAAGGGCCTGCTTATCCATCCCCGTCTTGCTCAGCATATCGGGGTTGACAAAAATTATGTAGGCCATCGTCAAAAACGTCGTCACCCCCGCCACAATCTCCGTCCTGACGTTTGTCCCCCTCGCCCTCAGCTCAAAGTAATCGCCCGCCATAACCTCGTCTTTCGTCAATCGGTTGCGCTGCTCGTTTCGTCTATCGTCTTACGTTTAACGCAACCGATACGAGCCGCGCAACCGCAACCGTTTAACGAGTTTCTCATTGCGAGCGAGAGGAGTCGAACCTCCACGGGTTTTCACCCACAAGGTCCTAAGCCTTGCGCGTATGCCAGTTCCGCCACGCTCGCCAAATTGTCATTCCCGCGAAAGCGGGAATCCAAGTTTACTTTTGCTGCTCCGCGGACTCTTCCGCTATCTTCTCAATCCTCTTCTCCGCCTCCTGCAAAATCTTTCGGCAGTGCTTTATCAGCGCCATCCCCTTCTCATACTGCTGCAAACTGTCCTGTAGCGCAATATCCCCCTGCTCGATTTTGCCGACAATACCCGTCAATTCCTTTATCGCCTGCTCAAACGTCAGCTTGCTGACATCGCCTTTTATTTCTTCTTTCGCCATATCGCATCTACCTTCTCATCCACGAGTTACAATCCGCAATCTGAAATTTTACCCGCCGTAGTGCCAACGAAGGCGGGCCGAAATCCGCAATCTCTTTTACTTTTTCGTTACCTTGCTTTCAATCAAATTCTCCCCCGCAAGCTCCGTCACCATAAGGTCTCCCACCTGCACATCCATTGCGGCTTTAACCACAACTCCCGTCTGCTTGAGTGTCGTTATCGAGTAACCTCGCTTCAGTACCGCCCTCGGATTCAATCCCGCAAGCCGATTCTCCTGGGCCGTAAGCTGCATCCCCGCCCTTGCCAATAAAGCCGATATCGCCGCATTGGCCCTGCTCCTCAGGTCATTCACAAAAACCAGCTTCCTGCCCAAAAGTCGATGCGGCTCAAGCCGAACCACCTGCTCATAAATCTCATTCAATCTCTCCCTCGCCCCCGCCAGCATATCCCTCATCAATTCTTCGAGGTCGCCCCCAATCTCATCCAACTGCTGCTCGCGGTTTCGCACCGCCAAAAGCGGATTCCTGAATACACTGCTGGCCAACAACGTCTGCAACCTTTGCCCCGCAAGCTCGATAACCGCTCCCATCTCGCCCGTCAGCCGGCTTTCAGCCGCTGACAATTGCTTCAAAACCTCCCGCGCATCAGGCACCACAACCACACCCGCCTTTGTCGGCGTCGATGCCCTCGCGTCCGCCACCAAATCCGCAATCGTTGTATCAACCTCGTGGCCCACAGCGCTGATAATCGCTATCTTCGAATCGTATATCGCCCTTGCCAAAACCTCCTCGTTAAACGCCCACAAATCCTCTAATGACCCGCCCCCCCGACCAACAATCAAGACATCAAGCTTGAGTTTGTCGTTTCGCCGATTCACGTCCCGTATCGCCGCCGCTATTTTTTCAGCAGCGCCTTCCCCCTGCACCGGCACAGGATAAAAACACAACCTCACGCAAGGCCACCTGTCAAAAACACTTTTTACGATATCCTGGAACGCCGCACCCGATTCGCTCGTCAATATCCCTATCCGCTGCGGATACTTAGGCAAAGGCCTCTTATGCGCCTCATCGAACAATCCCTGCGCCGCTAAGCGCTTGACCATTTGCTCAAACGCCAACTGCAGCGCCCCCACCCCCGCCGGCTGCATCGTCTCTACATAAAACTGGTATTTGCCCTGTGGCGGATAAACATCAATGTGACCCGTCCCCAATATCGCCAGGCCGTTCTCCGGCTTGAATTTCACCCGCTTGAAATCGCTCGCCCACATCACGCACGGCAGCACCGAATCCTCGTCCTTGAGTGAAAAATAACAGTGGCCGCTCGTGTGCAGCTTCCAGTCGCTTATCTGACCCGCCACCGTCAGCCGTCCCGGCAGATTACTCTCCAGCACCGTCTTTATCAGCGTGCTTACCTGGCTGACCGTATATATCTTTATCTTCTCGTTTGCCATCACGCCCAATTATATCCCCTTCCTGCGCAAAACAAAAGCTGCGGACCAATTCAGTCCGCAGCTTGACTTTTCACTGATTTTGTTTCTCAGGAGCGTCTTTTCCTTAATTCCTCGAGATACCTTGCCGCAGCTTCTTTACCGCCCAATCCAAACGCAAGCGCCAAAGCAAGGCAGACGCCGCCAAGAATAATATTGAAGGTGGTTGTAACCAGAAGCGGCGCAATACCAAGCTGTTCCAGCGCAATAGTTGCTGCAAAAATTATAATCGCCCACCGGCTTATACCGGCAAATATCTCCGGCTTGGGCAAATTGGCGTTGCCGGCAGCCGTCCGAACTATCCCTGACACAAAGCTCGCCAGAAACATTGCAACCACCAGAACAAACAACGCCGCTATCACCTTTGGAACGTATGCAAATAAGCTCGCAAGGATGTCGGATGCCTTCGGCAGCCCTAGGGCGTTAACCACCATCACCAGCACCATAATAATCACCAGCCAATAAACCAGGCCGCTTACAACCTCTCTGGCGGTAATTCTCATGTCGCCTTTCCTCAGAATTTCTGTTATACCCGCCTTGTCTGCCAGAGTATCGAAGCGCGCTGTCTTAAGCAGCCAGTCAACTAACCGTCTGATTGCCTTGGCCACAATCCAACCTACTATCAGAATTATTAATGCACCAAGCAGGACTGGAAGGTAGGCCAAGATTTTCGCCAGCATTTGGCGGATTGGGTCAGCTATAAGATTGTCCCATTGTAACATTTTTGTGCCTCCTAATTAAATTGTTAATATTGAATGTTTGTCTTTTTATTTCCCAACCTGTTTTTGCGTTCCGATTTCCCCCAAAAACTAATTTGCGATAACTATCCAATTAACATACTAAAGCCGATATGTCAACGGTTATGCCCCAAGTTATACCAGCAATAGGAATTCTACGCGCCCCGGTATTCAGGCGTCAAGAAAATTTATCTTGTGAAAATCAAAAAACTATCTATTGTATCCTCTTGTCAGCAAATAACTTACGTGATTTCCTGATTGCCGACGCTACTCAATCCGCCTGCGGTACAGTTTGGTCTCCAAGGGCTTTTGCCAGCTCGTCCAGCTCGAATCGCCCGGCTCATCCTCAATCAGTCGCGTAACCTGATTCATCTTCGCGTCGAGGTCGTCTATGTAACAAACCATAAACGCCTCCGCCGTCGCCGGCAGCTTAGGCGAGCCGAACTCGTATGCCCCGTGGTGCGACAGGATTATATGCCCAAGCGCATCTAAAATCGCGCCGTCAATTTGAACGCCCTTCGCCGCCAGTTGCTCCGCCTTTTTGTGAAGCATCAGAACCGTCTTGGTTATGTGCCCTATCAACTGCCCCGAATCCGTGTATGAAAAAGCCGTATCGTACGCAAGCTCCTCCGTCTTGCCCATATCGTGGATAAAAATCCCCGCCAGCACCAAATCCGACTGGATATCGGGATACAAAGGCAGTATCGCCGAAGCCGCCCGCAGCATATTCCACGTATGCTCCAAAAGCCCCCCGATATAATCGTGGTGCATCGACATACCGCCGGGACAACTGCAAAACTTCTTCATTAATTGCTCATCCGCCAAAAACTCATCGACAAGGGCTTTTAACTGTTTATTCTTTATCGTCCCCACTATCCGCTTTGCCTCTGCGAATATCTTGTCAACGTCTTTGTCGGTTCGGGCGAGATATTCCTCAAGGTTAACCCGGCTGGCGTCAATCACGCTTATGTTATTAACCACAATCTGCAAGCTGTTTTGATAGACCTCGCTTCTGCCCTGTATGTGCACAAATCCCGGCTTGGGCAGCTGCTTGTACATTTGCTCGCTGGCCTGCCAGATACGCCCGTTTAACTGACCCGTCTTGTCACACAGAAACATCGCTATATACAGGTCGCCCCGCGAAGTGCTCCGCAGAATCGGCTCCTTTACAAGATAGATGTCCTCAACCACCTCGCCCGGGGCTATCTCATTGATAAATCTATGCGCCATCACTTTTATCCGCCTTTGACCCGCCATAGGCGGGCTGGCGGACACTCCTTTAAATTTTACCGCAGAGACCGCAAAGCTCGCAGAGTTTGACTTTTGTTTTTTCTCCGCGGTCTCAGCCCGGCTTCGACTCGCTTCGCCGAGGCGAGCGTGCTCGGCGGTGAATCCAATACGATTATGAGTCCTCCACCATCTATAATCAACCAAAAAAACAGGGCATATCGTTCAGGGGGTTCGATTCATCTTTTTAGGGGGTTGCATCGACTCGTTGAACGGTTGCGGTTACGCGGCTCGTATCGGTTGCGTTGAAAGTAAAGCGTCGTTTATACGCAACCGCAAGACGATTGACGAAACGAGCAGCGCAACCGATGGGCGAAGAACGAGTATTGCAACCCGAAGGAGTTACCTATAGACTCGAATCTCACCCTCGTTTAAGATATACGCCCTTCAACTGCAAATTTAAATAGCGAGTTCTGTTTGCCCCCCTTGTGTTGCTTCTGTTGTCAACCCTGGGCTTTTCTGCCCTCCATCTTATGGAGAGGTGGGAGTATAACCAAGCTTGCCCCATGCCGCACGCTGAACCCTCTGGAGGTCTTTGTTTCCCGGCTGTGTAAGGTCAGATGGATTAATGTATATCGTCTCAGCAATCCAGTCGATTTTTGCCCATGTCATAGTCCTGTCATCCTCCCATTTCCAGAACTCAGAGTGCCCGTCGGCAAACCCAAAATTTGACCCTTTGACGTGGGGCGCCTGTGGTAAATCTATCCATTTTTCTTGGGTATATAGCACTTCAAAAGCGTCCGAGCTTGGATAACCTTCCTCCACAAACACAATCCTCTCTTGTGGTCTTTTTACCTGAGCAAGATTATATATCGTTTCGCCTTCTCCGCCAAACCACGTTACCATCTCATCCCAATGTGCATTCATTGGATTGACTATTGAATACGTCCTGTGCATTTCTCGCCTGGCCTCAGGGCAGCGGTAAATCATTATATCGTTAAGATATGGCCAAAGCGCTCCCAGCTTCATCTTTTTTATCCGGTCTTCCAAAGTTGCCATTGTGAAAGGCTTGTCCCAGTCATACATGCCGTCCGGCGGATGAACCTGCGTGCACCAGAAATTCTCTTTTATTGAAGGTTTGTGCCAATCGGCTTGACCGCCATTTACAATCTTGCCCTCGTATGTATCCGCGTATGCCTGCCACGCTAATTGGAGTTGTCTGATGTTGCTTAAACACACTGCCCGCTTGCCCTGTTTTCTGGCTCTGCTTAAGGCAGGTACCAGAACAGCCATCAGTAATGCAATTATTGCAATCACAACCAATAGCTCGATTAACGTGAACCCCCCGATGCCCTTTCTCAGCTTCGCGCAGCTTCTCATTTTGCGTTCCCCTGTTCTCGCCGTGTCCTCCCTAAGCCCGACGCCGCTCCTATAGTCAATCCTGTGCTACTCTGCCTCCTCACTCCTCCCACCCCGGTTGAGGGACATAACCCAGTCCGCCCCATACCGCCCGCTGAACCTTTATGATGTCTTTCTTGCAATGTGTAGTATCTGGTGACGGCGAAGTCGCACTGCCGGTTTTGCAGTAATCCAGCGTCTCCTGACACGCCCATCTCCAGTATTCAGCGTGCCCGTCGGCAAATCCTAAATTGGCACCCGTCTCATGCATACAGCTTGGTCTGTCGTAATCGGTCCACTCAGGCCTGAGAAACGGTATTATCATAGCATCAGGGGTTGGCCACCTCTCCTCTATAAACACAATCCTCTGGCTTGCCTTTCTAATCTGTCCAAGCATTTTTACAACCTGACCTTGACCGTAATAAGGATCGCAATTGTCCCATCTTCCATTCATAGAATTAGGTATAACATACGACCGGTGCATATTTTTATCCGCCTCAGGGCAATGGTAAAGCTTTACGTCCGGAGCATATTTATAAAGCGCTCCTTGTTTCATCTTCTCTACCCTGTCTTCGTAATTTGGTACTAAATCATATCTCCAGTCATAGGGAGCGTTTATAACAACAGGCGTTGGTTGCCACGTGCACCAATATGGTTCCGTTACGGAGGAGTTAGATGGAGCTTGTCCGCCGTTAACAATCTTGCCGTCATTATTTTCCGCGTATGCCACCCAGGCCAGCACAAGCTGCTTCATATTGTTCAAACACGTAATCCGCTTGCCCTGCCTCCTGACCTTATTCAAGGCCGGCAGCAGAACGGCCATCAGCAGACCAATTATCGCAATCACAACCAATAGCTCAATTAACGTAAACCCCCCCATTCCTCTCCTCGCCTTGATACTGGCTTTAATCATTACTTTCTCCTTCAAAATGTGCTATGGTCAACCGCAATTTCCATATTACCAAATCGCTGAGCAAAAAACAACTATAAACCGACACCGCCGCCCAACAGTTTAACCTTGCAACAACGCTGCTTTTGGGCTATACATCTGTCCGTCAAACTCTGAGTCGTAGGGCGGGGTTTACCCCGCCGATGTTTTGCTTGTGTCTTGAGTCTTGTGTCTTAGGTCTTGCTTGAGTCTGGAGTTATGCGATACAGCCGAATGCTGATACCAACGGTCAAGGAGGCGCCTGCCGACGCTGAAATCCCAAGCCATAAACTGATGCTCCGTGCAGGCCTGATGCGAAAACTCGCCAGCGGCACATATACCTATCTGCCGCTCGGCTGGCGATGCCTCCTCAAGGTAATAAGCATCGTGCGGGATGAGATGAACAAGGCCGGCGCTCAGGAAATCCTTATGCCCGCCGTTCAGCCCATCGAGCTTTGGCAGCAGACAGGCCGGGACGTCGATTACGGCCCCACTATGGCCCACTTCGAAGACCGACACGGCAGGCAAAACGTCCTCGCCCCAACCGCCGAGGAAGTCGTAACAAGCGTCGCAGCAGGCGAAATCAAATCCTACAAACAACTGCCGATAAACCTCTACCAAATCAGCTTCAAATTCCGCGATGAGTTCCGCCCTCGCTTCGGCGTCCTCCGCTCGCGCGAATTCATTATGAAAGACGCCTACAGCTTCCACGCCAACGAAAAATGCCTCGACAAAGAGTATTGGAATATGTATGAGACCTATAAGCGCATCTTCAAGCGCTGCGGCCTCGATTACGTCATCGTCGAGGCCGAATCAGGCGAAATGGGCAGTTCCGGCTTGTCCGCCGTCGGTGTGGCGGACTCGCACCAGTTCACCATCCCCTGCCCTTCCGGCGAAGACATAATCGTCTATACCGAAGATGGCTCCTACGCCGCCAATATCGAAAAAGCCGTCGTCGATGCCACGCCCAAAACCGAGCGACGAGCAACGAGCGACGAGCGACCACCCGAATTGGTCCATACCCCTAACGTCGGCTCCATCGACGCCGTCTGCGCTTTCCTCAAAACACAACCACAGGATATGATTAAAACCCTCATCTTCTCAATGGACGAACATACCTTCATCGCCCTCATCCGCGGCGACCACGAATTAAATCCGGAAAAACTCACACAGGTGCTCGGCGGCAAACATAACGAACTGGCAAATCCCGAAACCATCGAACGTGTAACCAGTGCAAAAGTCGGCTTCGCCGGCCCGATGGGTCTCGCGGACAAGGTCTCAAAACTGATTATCGACCACGCAGTAGCCGCTATGGCAATCGGCGTCACAGGCGCAAACAAAACCGATTACCACACCAAAAATATCGTCCCCGGCCGGGACTTCCCACTACATGGGGACAATATAATCGTAGCAGACATCCGAAACGCCGTCGAAGGCGATACCCACAACGGCAAAAAACTCCTCTTCAAACACGGTATCGAAGTAGGCCAGGTCTTCAAACTCGGCACAAAATACTCCACTAAACTCGGCTGCAAATTCCTGGACGAAACCGGAAAAGAAAAACCCACGCTTATGGGCTGCTACGGCATCGGCATCAACCGCATCGTCGCCTCCGCAATCGAAGCCGCCAACGACGACAACGGCATTATCTTCCCCATCAGTATCGCGCCATTCGAAGTTATTATCGTATCGGTCAATCAGGATGACGCCGACGTTGTTAAGGCCTCCGAGGACATCTATAAACACCTCCTCGATAAAGGTATCGAGGTCTTGTTGGACGACCGCGACGAGCGTGCGGGCGTAAAATTCAAGGACGCGGATTTAATCGGCATCCCCGTCCGAATCACCGTCGGTAAAAAGGCGCTTGTCAACGGCAACGTCGAAATCAAACTTCGCTCCGACCAAAAAGCCCAGCCCGTCCCTGTCGCCTCCGCCGTCGAAAAAACCGCCGAACTCGTCGCGTCACTTAAACAAAAACTAAACGCATAACAATTGTCATTCCTGCGAAAGCAGGAATCCAGATTATGCCGACACTATGTGGGATATTAAAAACCCTCAACCCGTCAAACTCATTATCGGCATCTTAGCCACCGACCAGAATTGTCTCAACGTGGCCCAAAAAGCCCTGACCGTCAAATTCGGCAAAATCGACCTCGCCAGCGACGTCTGGCCCTTCACCCAGACCGACTATTACAAAGACGAAACCGGCCCAAACATCCTCCGGCAATTCGTCTCGCTCGAAAAACTCATCGACCCCGGCAAACTGGCAAAAATCAAGCACACCACCAACAAACTCGAACAAAAACTTGCCCGCTCATTAAAAATGCCCCTGCCCAGACCCGTCAACCTCGACCCAGGGCTAATCGAGCCGTCAAAACTGGTGCTCGCCACAACAAAAAATTACTCGCATCGCATATACATCGGCCATAAAATGTTCGCCGAGGTAACTCTCATTTATGAAAAAGGCGCCTGGCGACACTTCGAACATACCTATCCTGACTACAGGCAGTCCTGCTACCTCGATTTCTTTACCAAAGTCCGAATCCGTCTTTTGGAACAATTAAAACCATGACGGACATCGAAACCGTTGATATGAAAGTTATTATTGGTGTTTGAAAAAACAAATAAGGCATTCTACGGCGACTTTGTCATTCCCGCGAAAGCGGGAATCCAGCTTAAGACCCCTGGATTCCGGCTCAAGGCCGGAATGACAAAAAGGCATCCGTAATCAGAAATTGTTGAGTTAATTATTCAAAGAGCAATAAGAGAATCTAATGGAAAAAACACAGATTGACGCTGCTGAAATTAGACACGGATTTACACTGTTTTTTACTTTTAACTTTTGCCTTTTTACTTTTTTCTCTGTGTCCTCTGTGACCTCTGTGGCTAAAAAAACCTCTGTGGCAACAACCCGTTTACTGGAGCAGTTGAAATCGTGTCACTGACCATCCTCGCAATAATCCTGCTCGTCGCCTCATTCGCACTATCTGCCGTTCTCACCTGGCTCGTCAAAAAACTCGCCGTGAGCACCGATTTCGTCGCTCATCCTTCCGAAGATAGATATCACAGAACCGTCGTTGCCCTCGGCGGAGGCGCCGCCATCGTCGCAACAATCCTGTCTTTTCTCGTCGCCGGTATTCTCATAGTAAAATTCCTCGTCGCGCCGGGCAGATTGGCCCTCGACCAGTCCGTAACCATTCACACCGCCGGCTTCCTCGGCAAGACCGGCCAGCTCGCAATCATGCTGGCCTGCATCGTCGCATTGTTTGCCCTTGGACTGCTCGACGATACCAAACGCCTCGGCCCGTTTCTAAAGCTGGCCGTCCAGTTCGCTGTCGCCCTTGCTGCTGCATTCCTCGCCGACATCCGGCTTGAAATGTTCATCCACAGTAAACTCCTTACATCACTGCTCTCTGCCTTCTGGATTGTCCTCATTATCAACGTCCTCAACTTCCTCGACAATATGGATGGCGCCGCCGCAGGCATCGCTGTAATCGTCGCCGCCATCCTGCTTACCGCTGCAACCGTAAGCGGCCAGGTCTTCATAGGAGGCCTCGCCTTACTGTTCATTGGAACCCTGCTCGGATTTCTCATCTTCAATTTCCCTCCCGCGAAAATCTTTATGGGCGACGCCGGCTCTCTGCCCGTCGGTTTTCTCCTCGCTGTCCTGACACTGCGAACCACCTATTACCACCAGGCCGCTTCAGGCCCCTGGTATCCCGTCCTCATCCCGTTCATATCTATGGCCGTCCCCCTCTACGATTTTGCCACTGTAACCGTCCTGCGAATCAGCCAGGGTAAAAGCCCCTTCGTCGGCGACACCCAGCATTTCTCTCATCGGCTGAGGAAACTGGGCCTCACCGACACCCAGACCGTCCTGACACTGTATCTTGCCACCCTCTGCACAAGCATCGGCGCTACTTTTCTCTACCAGGTCAACCTCGCCGGTGCTACACTTATCTTCGTTCAGACCGTTATGATACTGGCCATCATCGCAATACTGGAAACAACAGCCAAAATTTATCCGCCGGAGGCGGAATGACAGCCCCGACAATCAAAACCGATAACTCCAAAAGCAAAGCCATAGTGCTGCTTGAAAATGCCCTCTTTGTTTGCTGCATCATTGTTATCGCTCTGCGCACCACCTTCACAGAGGCCCCCATCACACAGCCGGCAAAAATCCAGTCTATAATAAACGATCCGGTCTATTCGCTGTGTATGTCCGCTGTGCTGATATTTGCGTCGCTCCTGTGGCTCCTTGCTCGGCTGTTCGGCAAACGGTTCTCATACAGGACGACGGCGATGGAAATCGGCCTGGTTATTCTCCTGATAGGCGCAATACTGGCAACACTCTATACCGCAAACAAACGCGCTGCCATCAGCTCGTCTTTAACGCTGCTTGCACCCATACTGATGGCAATTCTGCTTGCCCAGTTGCTCGACTCTAACGCCAAAATCAAAATATTGCTTATCGTCATAACCGCACTCGGTACCGTCGCCGCCTGGCAGTCAGCCGAACAGTTCTTCGTCAGCAACAACATTTTGATTGAACAGTACAAGGACGACCCGGAGTCAATACTCAAGCCCCTCGGCGTCCAGCCCGGCACGCTCAATCATATGCTGCTCGAACACCGCATCTACTCCAAAGACGTCCGCGCCTCCTTCACCACGAGCAACTCCGCCGGCTCCTTTGGTATCCTCGCCTCTTTCGCATCAATCGCACTATTGGCTGAACGCCTGAAAAACCGCAAACTGTCCCCCGCCTCCCTCGGCAACCTTGTCCTGGCCGCCTTTGCACTCGCCGCCGTCCTCTTCGGCTTATTTCTTACCCGCAGCAAAGGTGCAATCGTCGCTTTTTTTATTGCCGCGGCGGTCTTCGCCTGGCTCCTGCAAAGCAACCGCCCCGGAATATCAAAAAATATCATCCTTGCCGGCTGCATTATCGGCCTCCTGGCCCTCGCGCCCGTCATCGCCTGGTATGGTTTGAAGTTCGGCCGGCTCCCCGGCGGCAACGCAATGCTCGTCAGGTGGCAATACTGGCAGGCCTCGGCCCAAATGGCTGCCGACCATCCCCTCACAGGCGTCGGGCCCGGAAACTTCGCCTGCTTCTATCATCAATACAAGCCCCCCTCGGCCCCAGAAACCGTCTCTGACCCCCACTGCTTTGTGCTCAGCATCCTCACCCAATATGGCCCCCTCGGCCTGCTCGGCTTTCTGGCAATTATCCTCCTCCCTCTGTGGCGCTCGACGCTGGCCGGCCCTTCGATTGTGCTCAGAACTGGCCCCAGCACCCCCAAAAACCCGCCCGGCCTACAATTCAGAAATTTCGCAACGGTCTGCATAATCGCACCGGTCGCGGCTATGCTCCTGCTGCGCCCATTCCTCCTGCCGACGAGCACTGCCACCGACTTCTATGAAAAACTCTACGTCTTTTCCACTGCCTATATGACGCCTGCCTCCGCCTTCATAGTGGGCTGTGCATTGCTGATAAAATCACTCCAGTCCAGCTGCGGCTCCCCGCCCGGCACTGGGCGGGGCCGAGACGAGACCTTCCGTAACAGGGAATCCGTCTCCCGTAGCCCCCGCATCTTGCTGCGCAAGACAGCAGCAGCGGGGGCGGAGGATGGATACGCACTGCAAAACACCGCCGTCACCGCCGCAGCGCTGTTTGCCGGCCTGCTCGGCGTGCTCATCCATAACCTCATAGATTTTGCAATTTTTGAACCCGGCGTCCTCACCGTCTTTTGCGCCTCCCTCGCCTGCCTCATTGCCCTCAGTTCCCAGACTCCGCCCCTGCCAAAACAGACCCTCTCGGCCCCGGGTTGGCTCAAAGCAGTGGCTATTGTCTCCTTTTTGATACTCTCCTGCGCCTATTTCAACTACGCCCTGCTTCCCGTTGCTAAAAGCACCGCCAAAATCACGAAAACAAGCAAACCCATTGAATTCGGCCAGTTCCAGCTCGCCCACAACCTCCTCGCTGCCGCCACCCTGTATGACCCCCTAAGCCCCGACGCGCCTTCAATGAATGGCCGGCTGTTCCTGCAGCAATCCTACACCCCTAATCCGCAACAATCACAATTGCTCGATGAGTCCGAGCAGGCCCTGTTCATCGCCGCCGAAAGGAACCCGGCGGATTTCAAAAATTTTGAATCCCTCACGGAAGTTTACTTCCTCCACGCCCGCATCCAGCCCGACCAGAATGACCAATGGCTCGTCAAAGCGCTCGACAGCGCCTCCATCACCGTCTCGCTTTACCCCGGCAACGCCGAATCGCATCTCCGGCTGGCACAGGCCGCCGATGAGCTTGGCCGCCCCGACACCGCTCTAAAACACTATCAAACGGCCGTCCAAATCGAGGATGGTTTCCGCAAACAATTCCTCCTGATGTATCCCGGCCGAAATGTCTTCAGCCGACTTGGAAACGACAAATACCTCTTCGCTAAAGAGCGTATAAAGATTCTCTCCGAAAAATCCCCCCAATGACCCCGACCCCAGTCACGGGCCTGCCCTCCGAAGCCCAAAAGGCGAAGGAGGGTCACGAAATAACCTTCGCCATCACATCATCCGGGATATTGAAATTCGCGTAGGCATTCTGGACGTCTTCTTGGTCCTCGAACTCATCCATAAGCGCTATTATCTTTCTCGCCGTCTCCGCGTCGCCTATCGGCACGTTGCTTGACGCCACCATCGATATCTCCGCCACCTCAATCGGTATCGACTTTGCCTCAAGCGCCTTTTTAAGTCCCTCGAACTCCGCCGGATGGCAGGTTATCTCGTAAATCTCCCCGGCGTTCCGCAAATCATCCGCACCCGCCGACAACGCTATCTCCATCAAATCATCTTCCTTCACCGCCGCCGTCTTCACCACGATAAGCCCCTTCTTGCTGAACATCCACCCAACGCACCCCGCTGACCCAAGCGCCCCGCCGTGCCTTTCAAACATCTTCTTTATCTCCGCCACCGTCCGCGCCCGATTGTCCGTCAGCACGTCCACCATTATCGCCACGCCCTTCGGCCCATAACCTTCATACACGATTTCCTCGAAATTGACCGCGCCGCCCTCGCCGGTCGCCTTCTTTATCGCCTTCTCTATCGTGTCCTTCGGCATATTCACCAACTTGGCCTTGTCTATCGCGTATCGCAAAGACAAATTCCCCCCCGGGTCGCCTCCGCCCTTCTTGGCTGCCATGATTATCATTCTCGCAACCTTGCTCCACGCCTTGCCGCGTTTCGCGTCCGCCGACGCCTTCTTGTGCTTTATAGTTGACCAATGTGAATGTCCTGACATATCCCGCTCCTATTTCCTTGCTAAAAACAAACTATGAACTACAAACAACAAACTATGAACTATTAACTGATTATACCCTTTCTATCTCATCGCGGGAAACCCTTTTTCTTCGCCTCTCGTATCGCAGCCCGTCCTCAAAGACTTTACGTTTGTGGGCGAATGGAGTATAATCGCTACCGACAGCAAAGTTCGCCGGTTTACCGGGCCCGGCAGCGTTCGGAGCGCGTTGTTCGCCGGGCCGGGGTAACCATCAATTTCAAAAACAAGGTGAAAAATGCCGATAGCGACATTTTACTTTCAACTGCACCAGCCGTTTCGGCTGCATCCCGGCAGGGATAAATTTCTCTGGGACGAGAAAAACAGGGAAATATTCGAAAAGGTCTCAGAGAAAAATTATCTGCCGGCCACAAGAATGTTTACGAAGCTGATAGCAGATAATCCGGGGTTTAAAATTACACTCAGCATGTCCGGAACGTTTCTCGAACAGGCCCAGACGTATAAGCCCGAAGTAATCAGGTGTTTGCAGGAGCTGCTCGACGCCGGCAAAGGCAGAAACCAGGTTGAGTTCCTCGAAGAAACATATTATCACTCCTTAGTCAGTTTATTTGCCGACCCCAACAGGCAGGAATTCAGAAATCAGGTCTCCCTCCACAGGGCGAAAATGGAGGACATCTTCGGGACAAGCTCCAGCTCTTTCAGGAACACCGAGCTTATGTTCAACAATGAGATTGCGGCCGTCGTCGCGGATATGGGTTTCAAGGCGATGCTGTGCGAGAAGAGGGATGATATGTTCGGCCTAAAGGACGGCTCGCTGGTGTCTCCCAACGCAGTATTCAGGGCAAAGGGGAGTAATTTAATTGTCATTCCCAGAAACAGGGAGCTCAGCGACGACGTTGCATTCAGATTTCCCCATACGCCAATTTTGGCGCAACGTTACGCGTGGAACATTGCTCAAATTGACGGCGAGGCGGTCCTGCTGGGGTATGACTATGAGCATCTCGGCGAGCATATATGGAAAGACAAGGGCATATTCGAATTCTGGGAGACGCTGCCCAAGGCGTTGGCAAAATACAGCAGCGTGAAAGTGGCAAACCCCGGCGAGGTCGCCGAATTGTTTAAAGACGCCGACTGTCCGATTGTGGATATTCACGGCCTATCCACCTCTTCCTGGGCGGACTCCTCGAGAAACACTTTTGGCTGGTTAGGAAATAAAACTCAACAGGAGCTTTTTGCGCGCATTGAACACCTCGAGGGAAAAGCCAGAAAGACAGGCGGCGAACTATTAACGAAATGGAGGCATTTGACAACCTCCGACCACCTCTACTTTCTCCACGAGAGCACCGGCTCAGACCACGCGGTGCACTCGTACTTCAGCCCTTATGGCTCAATAGGAGAAACGGTCAGAACTATCACGGACAAGATATGGGCACTGGAAAGGTCGATGGAAAGTTTCCGCATACTGAAAAAAACCGAGCGAATCCCGGTTATAATAATAAGCCCTGAGACAGACAGACTGCCGACCAAAGGGATGGGAGATTTTGCAAAATATGTCTCAGGCAAGAGCGGCGGAATGGGCGAGGTGGTCGCCGCTTTATGCAGAGGTCTTTCCAACAAGGATGTGCTGACTTACGTTATCACGCTTAATCTAAAAAGAAAGTTCATGGAAAGATCCGGGATGAGCAGGGAGGATTATATACAAAAATTATATCACCTGCCTCGTGATAATATCAAGACAGTCGATTCCTCTTCATTCGAAAATTATATGAGCGCTTATGACGGGGACCCGCGGGCAACTGCCGCAGAGTTTCAGAGGAAAATAAGGCATTCTCTAATAAGAGAAATAATTTCAAAACACGAAGGAAGAGGTATTATTCATTCGCATGACTGGATGGCGGGTGGAATTATCACGGCATTCGCTAAATTGCGAGGCATCCCGGTGCTGCACACCGTCCATAATACTCATACGGGTCATATACCCCTGGAGATGTTTCACGGAGTGAATTTAGGTGAGCTTTGGAATGACATATACTTTTCGAACGACCAGGGCAGGGAATGCGTGGATTGTCAGGCGACCGCCATAAAAAACGCAACCCTGGTCAACTATGTAAGCGATAGATTTCTGGAGGAGACAACGCAGGATTATTTCCTCGACAGGCAGTTCATCCCCTGGAGCGTAAGGCAGGAGACCAAAGCAAAGTTTCGATATGGCAGCGTATTGGCAATACCTAATGGAATTTCCCCTGCGATGTACCCGGAAAACCAGATTGAAAATCCAGATATTGATAAGCCCGGCCTTGCGAAGAAATACGGAACAAGCGATAATGTAATAGAGGCGAAAAAACTTAATTTAATCAAGTTCCAGAAAAAAACCGGCCTGCCGGTCAACCCCGACGCAATCCTCCTGTATTGGCCGTCCCGGCTGGACCGCATGCAAAAAGGCGTCGAGCTTCTCGAGGATATCGCCCTGAAGTTTGTAATAGAGCATCCTGATGTCCAGATAGCGGTTGTCGGTGACCCCGTGGGAGATAACAGGACCGACGCAGAGATACTCGGAAGAATTGCCTGCGCATCCGGAGGGAAAATCGTATACCGGCCCTTTGATGACGACCTTGGCATATTGGGCTACGCAGCCGCAAGCGACGTCTTCGGGGCTTCATTGTATGAGCCGTTCGGGCAGATAGATTTAATAGGAAACCTCTTCGGGGCAACGGCAACAAACCGCGATACCGGGGGCTTTCACGATAAGATTGTGCCTCTCCGGCTTAAAAAGTTAGGGGCGCCTGAAGATATCGGCAATGGTGTCCTTTTCCGCGATTATGACTCCGGCGGGCTGTGGCAGGGACTGGAAATAACTGTTCAAAACCACAGGTATTTCAGAAAAGAACCCAACGAATGGGAAAGACAGGCAAAAAGAATTATGAAAGAATCCCGGAATAAATGGGGCCTGAACAAAATGGTCGCCGGATACTTATCCGCCTATCAGAAAATCCTCGGTTATCCCCTTATCTAATCGCCTGTGGTAAGATTGCCCGCGTGAGGATTGCTTAACATTTACCCGTCATGTCGTTTGGCGGGTAATCCGCAATTAAAACCTGTTTTTTTGTGCTTTTTCGTGGCAAAAAATTTGTAGGGGAAAATCTCCGCGGTCTCTGCGTGCTCTGCGGTAAAACTCTTGTGTGCCTTTTGGCGGGTGAAAAATCTTGTCCGCCTTCGGCGGAGAGGTTTGAAGCTTATTTCTTGTTCGGCTGGAAAATCTTGAACGTGTTTTTGCCCGCCTGTTTTGCAGAGTATAGCGCCTTATCCGACCTGCTGGTTATATCATCCGGCGTGTCGTCGGCGTCATATTGGCCAAGACCCACGCTGATGGATATGGGTATCTCGTCCTTTCGGCACACAACCGGCGAGCCGGCGACAACGCTGACCATACGTTCCGCCACGACAACCGCATCAGAAAGGGAGGTATTGGGAAGGATAATTGCGAACTCATCGCCGCCGTATCGGGCAGCCGTATCAATCTGCCGAATTGACTCCTGAATTCGTTTGCTGATCTCCTTCAGCACCTTATCGCCCGCCCGGTGCCCATACTGGTCGTTTATCTGCTTGAGATTGTCAACATCAACCATAATCAGCGAAATCTTCTCGCCATACCGCCGTGACCGCCACAGCTCCCGTTCCAGGACCTCATAGAATGTCCTGTGGTTGGCCAGCCCCGTCAAGCCATCGGTCCTCGCCTGGTGCTGTATCCTGTCAAAAAGCGCTATATTACCGATGGACGCCCCGACCAATTGCCCGACAAGCTCGACTAAGGCAATATCCTCGCGGGTGAAACCCTCCTCGCCGGCCTTGTCCGAAAGGTTAAGCACACCCACCACCTTGTCCTGGCACAAAAGAGGGATGATGATACAGTTTTTCGTCCCATAATTGTCGGTGTAAGGCCTTTGCGACTTTTTTATGACCGGCGCAGCGTGAGCATCTATGTCGCTTATGTGGATGAGCTTGCCGCTCCTGGTCGCCATAACCATAGCGGTCGGCGGATTCTGATTGAGCGAAACTATCTTATTAATGAGGTATGGGTGGTTGCACTTCTGCAGGTGCAGCATATCATTAGATTCGTCAAGGACATACAGAGAGGCAAGCCGGGCGCCTAACAGGCGGGGAATCTTGCGAACGCAGATAGTGGCGATACGGTGAATATCAAGACAGTTTATCTGCCGGGCCAGCGGGGTTATCTGCTCAAGCAGCGGAACACCGCCGACGACAATTCCCTTGCGTTCTCTCGAATTGACGCAATTCCGTCCCATAAGATTTATACGCTGATTCGGCTTCGATGCCCTTAACATCGGTTGCCTGCTGCCGGCATATAATATGTGCCGTATGTATCCAAAAACGCAGCCGGCAACCCGGTATAGAACTTCCTGCCCCTATATCGGATTTTTAGCGGGGGGCATTTTGTAAAACCGGCGGTTCAATTGCTAAGAACTAACGAAATTTTAAAAAAATTTTGGAAAAATGCTTGACGCCAGCTGTTATGTATTTTACATTTTGCAAAACGTAAAAGTTATATGCTGGTGCGCCGGGCTTCGGTGATGAGGTAGTGAATGCAAAAACATGATGTCAGCCAGCAGACCGAAGCAGGATAGGTTGCCGATGTTGAGAGGTGAATAAGCAAAGCGGAATCAACATGCAGAAAGCAACGAGCAGGCGGCCAAATATAGAACATAAAAAGAACAAAATATAAAACAGACGTGACGAGCAGCAGGTGAGTGAATGAAAAGGACAAGTGGAGCTTCCGAGAGATATAACGATGCAGTTGCCGGTCCTAAAAAAGAGTCAATCGTATTATTCAATGCACCTGTTACAGCGCGATACTCAATTCCAATTGTATCTGTCGTAATTAGAGGACTTTGAACGCCCCGCCGGCGACAAAGTCCGGAGAAACAAACGTTGGTAATGCGAACGAAGTCAACAACCGGGATGCTTCGGGTACCCGCCAAGCTGTACCGAATTGGCGAGCTGGTTCGCTACACCCCCTTTTCAAGGCAAACCCTTCACAACTACACGACTATGGGCTTGATACGGGAGGCGGAGTGGACGCAGGGCGGGCACCGGCTGTATGACGAGTCGGTTTTCGAGCAGTTATCACGGATTAACGAGCTAAGGAAGACCAAAACGCTCTTTGAGATAAGAAAGATTCTCAGAAAGGAGGATAGTGCGGTGCGGCCGACCAGACATTGCGGCCCCATCGACAACAACTGATGGAGTGAGATTCAAGTTTGAAGGAATGCCCCTCCCCTGCCCTTTGGGCTTCGGAGGGTAACCACCCAATGAATCCGCCTTCGCCACGGCTTCGGCGGACAAGTTGGGGGGCTAAACATACCAGGGATGAAACGAAAGGAACAGGGATGAGCAAGAGGTCATCGTTTTCAGGCAACAGGGAGGCAGCCGAAGGGCGATGCCCGACGACGGCAGGTTGTCAAGGAGGCCGGATATGAACCTGCCGATGCTGCTAACGGACAATATCACTGAGCTTCTGCTCAAGATAATTGAGTTCACGCAGGCCCGACAGAAAATCCTCATTCAAAACATAAACGATATGCACGCGGGGGTTTTTGTGCCCAGGGACCTGCCGGTGGACGAGTTCTCGAAGCTGATGGTCCAGGCCCTCAACGAACACGCACACAGCCGGCGACTTTTGCTCCAGGACGGCCAGAACGTCAAGTTCGGAACAGCCGGCAGCTTCAAAACCACGCCGATAATCGATGAACAGGCCAAACGGCTGTTCGAGCAAGACCGCGATGAATACCTTCGCGTCCAGATATCCAAGCTGCTGGAAAACTCACTTAATCAAAGGATTGCGACAGAGATGCTCAAACAAAGACAGGCGGATGAACAATGTTTGGGAAGATGTCTCAATTAGCCGGGGCAGCGATTGGAAGATGTATTGGGCATTGGAAGTTAGACCAAGGCCGGCAGGATGGTTTACCTAAAGTTGCCGGTGAAAGGGCCGATAAGGGATGTTGATATGCACCATTCTGTCCATAAGGCAACGGTTTATCGTGGGCGAAAAAACAGCCGAGTTATTATAGGACTTGGAACCAAATTCACACGGACTAAACGGGGGTTATGAAATCCAGGACGTCTAATCTCGGCCAACATTCAGGGAGGAATATTGTGAAGACCGACCAGCATCTCAACTCTGCTCACCACGGTCAGCTCGACATTGACAAGGTATGGGAGCACTACCATAAAAGCCATGAGGAGCAGTACCGCAACCTGCTGATGGAGCACTACCGCTATCTGGTCCGATACACGGCCGAACGCCTGCACACTAAGCTGCCCGACAAGGTGGAAGTCGATGACCTCATAAGCGCAGGCAACTTCGGATTGATGGACGCAATTGACGCATTCGACCCGGGCAGGGGCGTCAAATTCGAGACCTACTGCTCACCACGCATACGCGGCTCAATTCTCGACGAGCTGCGCAGTATGGACTGGGTGCCGCGATTGGTCAGGGCCAGGGCACATCAGTTGGCCAGAGCGAAGCAATCCTTAGAGGCCCATCTCGGTCGCAAGCCCCGCAAGGAAGAGTTAGCTGAAGAGTTGGATATGAACATCGAGGATTTTGACCGCTTGCAGCAGGACGCCGAGGCGGTCGGAATGGTGTCGCTCAACAGCCAGTACGGCGAGGATGAGGGCGAGAAGGACATCCGCGAGATAGACATAATCAAGGACAAAAAGAGCGAGGCCCCGCCGATTGAGGCGCAAAAGCGGGATTTAAGAGACCTGCTGACCAAGGGACTGACCCGTGCGGAACGGCTGATTGTGGTCCTGTATTACTACGAAGAAATGACAATGAAGGAAATTGGTGCGACGCTGGACTTGTCCGAGTCGCGGGTTTCGCAAATGCACTCATCCATACTTCTCCGGCTGAAGGCCCAGCTCAACACCCGAAAACGCGAATTCTCGACGTAATTACAACCGTGGCTCGTCGCTCGTGACTCGTCGTTCGCTCGACTTGCGAAGGAAATGCTCCTGACCCCTTTTCCCTTTTTTCCCCCTTTTTCCTTGTTGACTCGGTAAGCAGTGCCATAGTCTTTTCAACTAATCAAAAGGACTATGAGCTTATTAACCACAAATTCTTGATTAGCCACAGAGTTCACAGAGACCACAGAGCGATTTGCTCGGCTTGCGTTCTCAGCCAAGGGCATTCTCGATGCGAGCATCTACGCTGCCCTTTTGCTTTGTCCGCAGAATCCCGAAAAAACGGGCTTCTTTGATTAAGCCGAGCAAATGAACTAAGACGAAGGACGCAGAACCCTGTTTCTCACCTGTTCTACTGTTCACCTGCTAAACTGGCTCCCGGACAACGGCCCCCGATTACGACATTCGAGGGCAGGCAGGCGGGGCTTTTTATTTCAATGAAGAGGGATACGATGTTCCCTTCCCAGCCCAAAATATGACCGGATTTTACTTGACAATTTGGGCAATTTGCGTAAGATAATTGAAGCGACAGGAGAAACACCCCTGTAGGAGGATATGCACCAAGTCGCCTTTTGGATGGAGAGGAAATATGCCTGTCAAAAACTCTCACTTTTTACTGGATTAACGGGGATCAGTACAGGAAGATGGTTAAGAATATAATATTATTATTTTTCCCCTCTTTGAGCTTAATTTCTTTGGTAAGTGCAGCTTCCTGGCTTCCTGGCTGGAGTTATAGAATTCCGATTGGAATTGATGGCAATGCTGAAAATTTAACCGATTATCAAATCAAAGTAACCTTACAAGGCACTAATCCTCTCTCTTCCGATTATATTGATTTTGATAAGATTCTAACCAATGGAAATGATGTTATTTTTACTGATTCTGATGGAATAACAGAAATAAACTTTTGGATTGAAGAATGGGATGATGTTACTGAAAATGCCACTATATGGGTTAAGGTCCCATCAATTCCACAAGAAGGAACAAAAACAATTTATATTTATTATGGAAATTTGAATGCGGCAACAACTTCAAATGGAACTGCTACATTTTTATTATTTGATGATTTTAGCGGAGCAGTGGATGGTTTATGGCATAAGTATCTAAGAAACCCGGTTTTAGATGTTGTAGATTCCACATGGGAATCTCATCATATAGGAGATCCATGGGTTATTTATGATAATGGGACATATCATATGTGGTATTATGGTGTTGATACACCAGGCAATGCCAGGGTTGGATATGCTAATTCAACAGACGGCATAACATGGAATAAATATGATGGCAATCCAATTCTTACAAATGGTCCGCCTGGTTCTTATGATGCAGTTCATGCTCATAAGCCAAGTGTTGTTTTCAAGGATGGAACTTATTATATGTATTATTCTGCCTTAGGCAGCAATGGAGGAACAATAGCTTTAGCCACTTCAACTAGCCCAATAGGCCCATGGACTAAATATTCTGGTAACCCAGTTCTTTCTCCGACCGAAACATGGGAAAATAATACTCTTGATTGCCCGTCTGTTATGTATGATTCTGATGAAGATATTTGGAAAATGTGGTATTCTTCTGGAGTTAGAAATCATGAGCCTATATATTGGAATTATGCTACAAGCCGTGATGGATATAATTGGACTAAATATTCCGGCAATCCAATAGCTTCTCCCCCCAATGATAATTCCTGGTTAAACGGTGGATTGGGAGGGACAGATGTTTTGAAAATAAATGGCACTTATCACATGTATTATAATGCTTTTGATAAAGGGGGTGGAAGCAAGGTAGGATATACAAATAGTTCAGATGGAATTATTTGGAATCCCGAGGCAAGTGATTTAATTCTTGGCCCAAGTAATCCTGGCTCTTGGGACTCTGTTTCGGTTTATAGGCCAAATGCACAATTTGTGGATGGGCAATGGGTGCTTTGGTATAATGCTCGGCCTTTTGGCACTACCGAAAGAATAGGATATGCAAATAAAATTCGCATAGATCCTAATAAATGGTCTGATGATGGAAATTATGCTATTGAAAATGGGAGAATAACAATAAAAAAAGGTTTTGGTTCAATTTATAGTTCTAAGAATTGGCATGGAATTGCCATGTCCAGCACAGGTCAGTATCAGGCAGCGGTTGTTTATGGAGGACAGATTTACATCTCTTTTGATTATGGAAATACATGGGCAATAAAAGATAGTGGTAGGGATTGGGCTGGAATTGCCATGTCCAGCACAGGCCAGTATCAGACAGCAGTGGTTTACGGAGGACAGATTTACATCTCTTCTGATTATGGAAATAACTGGACAGCAAAAAGTAGTGCAACGCGTTGGCATGGAATTGCCATGTCCAGCACAGGCCAGTATCAGACAGCGGTAGTTTATGGAGGACAGATTTACATCTCTTCTGATTATGGAAATAACTGGACAGCAAAAGATAATGCAACGGGTTGGTATGGAATTGCCATGTCCAGTACAGGCCAGTATCAAACAGCATTAGTTTGCAGAGGACCGATTTACATTTCTTCTGATTATGGGAATACATGGGCAATAAAAGCTCATAGTGCAAGGAATTGGTATGGAATTGCCATGTCCAGCTCAGGCCAGTATCAGACAGCAGTAGTTTACGAAGGACAGATTTACATTTCTTCTGATCATGGGAATAATTGGACAGCAAAAGATAGCGCAAGGAATTGGATTGGAGCCGCTATGTCAAGCACAGGCCAGTATCAGACAGCGGTAGTTTATGGAGGACAGATTTACATCTCTTCTGATTATGGTGATAATTGGACAGCAAAAGATAGCGCAAGGGATTGGATTGAAGCTGCTATGTCCAGCACAGGCCAGTATCAAACAGCAGTAATTTCCGGAGGGCAGATTTACATTTCTTCTGATTATGGTAATAATTGGACAGCAAAAGGAGGGCCGATAACAGATTATCTTTTAACTTCAACAGATTCATTTATTCTTCCTTTAGCAATAGAAGCAAAAGCAAAAGTTGGTTCTGATTGGGATAATGGGCTTGGTTGGAATTTTGCAGTTTTTTGGGGTTCTCTTTGGAGAAGTGAAGGATATCTGGGCGGCCATTATAAAAGCGATATCTTTGATTATTCGTCCTTAGAAAGATTTTCTAATGGCATACAGACGGATTCTTATGAAACAACCGAATGCATAGGAGCTGATACCTGGTATCACCTGTCTTTGTTAATAAATTCTTCAAACCAGTATTACAAAGTCAATGATTCTATAAAAGCTAACTTAACAACAACACCCTCTGAGGACCCAGGGAAGGTAACCTTGATTGTAAGCAAAATTCCAGGAGATACAAATACCTACACAACTTATTTTGACTGGGTTTTTATACGCAATTATACTTCTCCTGAACCAAGCGTTAATTTATCTTCCAGTGTAGAGATAGTGGTTGATTTTGACCATGATGGAGACGTTGATGCTGAGGACTTGCATAATATAGCAGACCAATGGTTGAATCCTCCAGGCATACCTTCCGCAGATATTGCTCCTCCGCCGAGTGGCGATGGTATAGTAAACTTTCTGGATTTTGCGGAATTTGCCAAATACTGGCTGTAAAATTATAACCAGTAATTCATACGCGAGAGGCCATTGTCGATTTTGAATTTTAGGCACTTCCCGGCAGAGCTGGGGGAATCAATTTAAGCGAACCTTAAGTGGGCAACCCCGCCCGGAGAGCGGGGAAGAAAGAAAGCATTCCTCACGACTGCAATCCCGGCCTGAGGCCGGGGCTATATACTCCGCAAAGCGGTAATGGGTTGAGCAAACCTCACGCAGGCAACCCTGGGTGAAACCCAGGGCTAAATACCGATAAATTTTTCGTTGTCGTGCCGACAACGGCTAAACATAGCCGATAAACGGCGTCGGCAATAAAGCGCTTGTTTTATACAGTTGTATAAAGCGCTTGTATAAAGCGCTTGTTGGGCAAAAGCGCGCAAGTCGAAAACCCTTAGAAACGGACTTTTTCAAAAAAATTTTTAGTCCTTACCCCATAAGCACTTAAGCACTTTTGGCACCCCTTTTTGCCATCAGGAAATACCTTAGTTTTCGTCACTTTTGCGCAAGTTTGCGCCATATATGGAGGAACCGTGTGGGTTCCTCCATAGTCGTTAGTCATTAGTCGTTAGTCGTTAGTTCGTAGTAACAACGAACAATGAACAAGGGCTGGGCCCCGGATAACGACCCTACTTCGCCGAAGCCGGCTACGCAGGGTAAACATTCCGGGGTCTTCGCTGCGCTACGAAGGGAGAAATGGGTTATGGCGAGTATTCAAATAAAAGTACCGGATTGGTTGGACAGGATATGTGCGTGGCCGGTGATGCGGTATCGACAATACAGGTATGGTTACCCATTTCGCAAAATCCCATTAGGCGAAGGCAGAATCACGATTGTTGACCCGCGGGATTTCTATTGGTTCAATAATTTCAACTGGTGCGTCAAAGGAAATGGGGAGCGCAGCTATGCCGTTCGGCTGATTAGTGATTCTGATAACAAAACCAAATTTCTCTCCCTTCACAGGGCAATTATGGGCTCTCCTGCAGGACTCCAGGTTGACCATCGAAACCGCAACCGCCTTGATAATCGCAGGGACAATCTGCGCCTTGCGACGTGCTCGCAAAACCAGTTCAATAAAGGAAAAACCATAAGAAAAACCACTTCGCAGTTTGTCGGAGTTTCATTTGTCAAAAGTGCCGGACGATGGAAGGCACAAATTATGCTCGATAGAAAAACCATATTTTTGGGTTATTTCGACAGCGAAATCGAAGCGGCCCGCGTCTATGACGCCGCCGCGAAAAAGTATCACGGGGAGTTTGCGCGGTTGAACTTTTCGGATTTACCGCAGAGCGCGCCGAGACCGCTGAGTTAATATTTATTAAATAATTCTCTGCGCACTTTGCGTGCTCCGCGGTGAGAGTTTTTGTGCCGTAGTTGCCAAGGGCGTGCAGACGATGTATAATGGCAGGCGATATTGGCTCGACAAAGCTCGCCATAAGTAGGAGACAACAAATGAAATTTACGAAGATGCAGGGGACTGGGAATGACTATGTATTCGTGGATTGCTTCCACGAGCATATAGCAAATCCTGCAAAGACAGCACGGGCGATAAGCGACAGGCATTTTGGTGTCGGGTCTGACGGTCTGATTTTGATATGTCCCTCACGCAAAGCGGATGCGCGGATGCGGATATTCAACGCCGACGGCTCGGAAGCGGAAATGTGCGGAAACGGGATTCGCTGCGTTGCAAAATACGTTTATGAACACAAACTGGCGAAACACGGCGGGCCGATTGTGATGGGTGACGGGAAAAGATATCCGGCGTCGCTGAAAATTGAAACAGGGGCAGGGATTTTGACCGTCGGATTGTCCGTGCGGAACAAAAAGGTCGAGAGTGCCATCGTGAATATGGGCGAGCCGGGATTTCGGCCCAAAGAGATACCGGTGAATTTAGCGGGCGAAAGGGTAATAGAACATCCGATAGATATACTCGGCCAACAGTTGCTTATGACCTGTATATCAATGGGCAATCCTCACGCGGTGTTTTTCTGCGATGACGTCGAAGGCGTGGAGCTTGAGCGAATTGGGCCCGCGATTGAGAATCACGAATTATTCCCCAAGCGGACAAACGTTCATTTTGTCGAGGTCGAGACGAAAAGCAGATTCAGGATGCGGACGTGGGAGCGGGGAAGCGGGGAAACGCTTGCCTGCGGGACGGGGGCCTGTGCGTGCTGTGTCGCGGCGGCGCTGACCGGCCGATGCGACCGCGCCTCAACGGCGATGGTGCCGGGAGGAGAACTGGAACTGAACTGGTCAACCGAAGACAACCGCGTGTATATGACGGGGCCGGCCGTAGAGGTCTTTAACGGCATCTGGGCGACATAAAAATTTCACCGCTGAGAACGCGGAGAGCGCAGAGATAGTTTTGAGTTTTTAGTGTTGAGTGTTGAGTTTTAATCAATCAGAAAAACTTAGTGCCTTAGTGCCTTGCCTGCCCCTGTAGGCCGTAAACAGGGGGTGGTGAAATTCGTCCGCGAAATGATTATCACAAAAGGATTAAACCGCCCTTAACTGTCAAGCAAAGATAGCGGACAGCGTTCCTCCGTCGCCCTGTGGGCTATGGAGGACTGGACAGCGTATAGCGGGTAGTAAAAAATCCGTGTAATTTATCCTGAGTGGTAGTCGAAGGCCTCCGCGGCAAAAAAACCGTTTAATCCTCCTTTCATCCTTCGCCCTCAAGGGGCTTCCGTCTTCGTCCAGATAAACGACAATTGGACCCCAGATAACGGATTTCTGGGGCAAGAAAGCGAACCTTGCGCCTGCACCCCCCGGCAGAGCCGGGGGCTATATACGGCGCCGGCTGTTAAACCTTTGAAATAACAGTTTTTACGCTGTTTTTCTTTTATTTTCCGTTCACCGAGGGCAGTTATAACCAGCCATCGGCCAATGAAGCATAGTCGTCAAAGTTGATAAAGCCATCCCTGCTTGAGTCAAGCCCGTCACAATAGCCATCAGCGGGAGTGCATCCATCGGAAAGCCAGTGCTGCACGAACAGGAGCAAATCCAGATAATCTGCATTTCCGTCCCGGTCCAAATCTCCCGGCACGCAGGAACCATACCGCGTCAGGTCGCTTTCGACAAAACAACTCAGCAGGCCGGCGCCGTCGGAGATTCCGACAAGCCCATCCTGGGCGGCAATGTCCAGCCAGGTAATCCTTATTACGCCATCAAAGAACATTTCTATCTGGAAGTTGTTGCGGTTAGACAAACTATATTCCGGAACATCCTGATACGTGACTGCGACTCTGTCAGCCAACTGTTTCCAGGAGACAGCGCCTCCAGCGGAAGGATTCAGGTCGTCGAACAACGCGCTTATGCGCATATACAGGAAATGGTTCTCCAGCGTCTCATCCGGGGCAATATCTCCAGTATCGAAGGTGACGTAACCGTTACTGCCGACATAAAAGGTATCATAATCCTGCCCGTAGAAAGGAATCAGCTTGCCGCCACCGACGATTATCTCTATGTAATCGTCATCATCAAGGGACAGAACGGCGCCGCCGGCCGGGTCGGTGGGAAATTCCGACGCCGGCACCACGCACGCGGTGTAGAAGTGCGCCGAACCGTCCGGGACCAGCGTTAACGTCAGATTGTCCAGGTCGTTATCCCCGGCGTCAAACAGCTCAGTCATAAAGTCGCGGATGACAACTTTCAAAGTTACAATTCGATTGACAACAATGGCCTCCGTCGGCTGGGTGAAGGTTACCAAGCCGGTGTAAACGCACGGGTCAAGACCGTCGGCCACCTCGTTAATCACAACCTGAACGGCCTGTGAAGAACAGGGGTCTATGACGCCGCTATTGGGTTCAACATTAAGCCAGGGGGCATTTACGCCGGCATACCATTCCATCGGCTCGCAGCTATCGTTTATCAGAGTATAGGTCTTTGAGGCGGGGTCGAACGGCCCACCCACTACGCCTTTCGAGGCCAACCCATCCTGCGGAGTAACTCTAAAGGCGCCCGGCACCACGGTCATTGTTACCGGCACAGCAAGGCGCGGAGTGTAGGCGTCGTTCGATTTGACGATGACTTCGCCGTAATAGGTGCCTAACTCAAGGTTGCCTGGCGTAAACACCACATTGACGTCCATCGAATCGCCCGGCCTGACAACACCTTTATCCGGCGCCGGGAACAGCCAATTACACAACTCAGCGAACCGGAATTTCTGCGCCGGGTCGCCGAAGAGGTTCAACTCATAGTAAGTCCAGCGCATACACGGGTTGTTGATATTCGAGATATTTTCTTCCTTGCTGTCCTGGTTAGCGATGCCGATTTCAAGCAGTCCCTCTCCCAAGGGGGCATCCCAGAAGCGGCGGGCATAACGCTGGCCTGGGCCATCGGTGGTTTCATACTCGCCCCAGCCGAAACGGGCATTCATAATGACGGCAAAAGCGCCGTGCTCCATTGAGGTAATAACCTCGGCGAAGCAGTTAGTCGTATCAAAGCCGCCGGGCATACAGCCCTGAGAATAAACAAAGAAGTAATCATCGTTGGTCAGCGAAGGCAGGTCGGAGGTGTATAGTTTCATATCGTACGTATAGTCGGCATGGCCCAGATGGTTGAAACAGTGTATTCCGCCGTTCATAAGACAAATCAGCCGCTCTTTTGGCCAGTCATAGCCCTCGGCGTCATACAAAGGCCAGCAACAGCAGGGGTCATCCGGCATACATCCAATAGTATTAAAATCAATAAAGCTCGGATAATTATTATCCTCAAAGCCGCAAGTATAGTAGTCGTCGAAGAACCCGCCGGTGCGAATCTGTTCCATAGCTTCTGTCGCATATTCAGCTACCCCACCGAAGCCAAGCCACTCGCCGACCATAGCAATACGAGAGATGTATTCGTCTTCGCTCAAACTGTAAGTGAGGGTCTTCTTTATAAAGTTCGCAAGCTCTGTGGCGTTCTCAACCGTGGCCCTGCCCACGTAAATCTCGGCGAACAAGTCAACATCGCCGCCGCCCACGCCATCGGTGGTTTCGCCATACATATTATCCGCATCATAATCGAAGGTGCACGCCGGCGGGTCCACACAGCCGTAATACATATCCACCGGCATATAATCCACCTCCCAGGCAAGGGAATCGACCCAGAACAATCTTGACGGCACAATGGCATTTATGCCGCCGAGCAGGACATATTCGGTCCCCCAGTTCTGATAGGCATCGATGAGGAAATTGCGGATTCGCGTCTGATTATCCGACCCGCCGCTGGGCTTGGTGCCGTCGTAATTGGCGTATATCCACTCGGTGGTAACAATCGTGGCCGGGATACCATCAGCGGTCTTGGCGTCACACAACGCCTGGAAGTTCGAGGGCCCCGGCGCATCCTTAAGCGCCTGACTGGTAATTACAATATACTTGTATGGCCCGCCCGGAGGCAAAGCCAGTGCAGCCCCGGACCCTCCCTGCTCGCCAGACGCAGGATAGGTTTCCAGCGCAGCGCTATTGTCCACGGACACCGCCAGGTCGGCCTTAACGGCACCCGAAGGCATAACCGGCCTGACCGCCTCCTCATCGGCCAACTCTATCTCCAAAAGCATATTGGGGGCATAGGAGACTTTTCCTTCTTTGGGGATATATTGCAGAGGGAACAGATTGAGCACCAGCAGATTGTATCCTCGTTTGGAATATGTGCCGACCTGTTCGAAGTATTTGCTTGGCCAAGGGGTCGCCTTACCATAAATCACGGGGTCGGCTGGTGTTGCCACAATCACACCTTTGTAATTCAACGGGTAAGGTTTTTGTGCAGGCGCCAGAATATAACTGTCGGGCAGGTCCAGAGTCTCATCGGCAGTGACCTGGCAATTGACCACTTTCTTACCATAGGGGATAAGAATTTCTACGGGTCGCACAGGAATAACCGGCGCACCGATTTGCTTATACAGCTCAAGCCCTTCCATCTTCAGCAGGTCATAATTCTGTGCAATTGAGCTTACCAGTTGGGGTTCAGCAAACGAATACTCCAAGACCAGCTTGTCTTCGCCGGTTTCGAGCAGTGCGACGGGGCTTGACGCCGCCAGAAGCTGGGCGGGTAACTCCATACTGGACAGCTCGAACGACAGGTTGGCATCGCCGCTGTTGCCGATAGTCAGTGTTTCGGTGAACGTCCCGCCCTGCCGAACAGTAACATTGAATCCGCCTTCAGGCGGGTCGAGCCATATTTTCGGCGTCGTATAAACCTTCAGCGTGACATTTCGGCCGTGCTTAGCTGTGGTCGTCAGATTTGTAAAGACAACGACGTCATTGTAGTCGCCTTCCGGCAGCGTAGTGGCCAGCGAATTAGGTCTGACCTGCACCGTCGCTGACTTACCGGGCAGAAGGGTCCCGCCTGCAGGCGACAGGTTGAGCCAGTCCACCGACTTTGCCGCAGACCAACTGATGGTGTTCGTCGCGTCGGTATTAGTAAGCTTATAGTTGAGCTTTGAGGGGACAAAAGGGCCGCCTGGATGGCCGGAAATCTTCTGATCGCCTGCGGGGCTAACATTCAGGCAATCGGGTATTCCATTGCCACTCAACCGGACGAGCACCTCGGGTTCGTCAGAGTCAAGGCATTCAATAAGAACAGAGGATTTGTATTCGTCAACCTTCGTTGGCGCAAAGGTAACATTGATGTCTATGTGTCCCAGGGGCGGTATTACCGCCGGAAGGCAAGGATCGTTTGTCAGTGAGAATCCTGCTGTTCCTCCCTCAACAAGCCAGACTACGGCATTGTGGAATAGCAACACCACATCCCCAGTAAAGAAGCCGTCATACGGGAAAATGTTGATACCCACCACATTGTCATTCCGCGTTGCTACCAACGGCGTGCCGTTGTTCCAGTTGGCAACCCAGTCAGCCAGCGGTTTCAGAGTTACCCCGACAGGCAGCGAACAGGTGAGGGCCGCAACACCGGCCATAATTGGATGCTTATCATCGAAATCACCCAAGCTGTGGTCGAAGCGTTCAGCAATACCGTGGTTAAACGATTCGTAGTCCCCGGTTACGAAACGTCCGACAAGCTGCCAGCCCCCCGTTGTATCATAGCATGCCACCGCTTCGATGACCTTGCCGCCGTTGTCAACATAATCAGCCAGCACATCGCCGGTCTGAGCGGCATTAGAGAAATAGTTGTTGGACATTACCACAACGACATCGTAGGCACTCAAAAAGCTTAGCGTCGGCACAGCCCCGGAGGAGTCGAAAAAATCGACCTTATTTATGTCGGCAAACGCCGCCAGGCCAGTTTGCAGGGTGTCAACGCCGGAACCGCTGGCAAGCAGCAACACATCCGCCCGCTCGCCGCCAAGTATCCTGTATCCTTTCTGAACAACAATCTGCGATGCTGTCTGCTGCGGAGTTACCGAGCCGGCAGAAAAATACGACCCACCGGAACTCGTTGAAGGTCCGCCGGCGGAGGGTAAAGTAATCGATAAATCAGACGTGCCCAATGCGGGTGAGAAACCACCAAGGGTGATGCCAGTAACGAACAGACCGTGAACGGGGTCAGCGTTGGTAATTGTCAGTGTTTCAGTCCTCACCCCACTGACGGAGACGTCGCCGAAAGGCATATTCAGGTCATCCGGCGGCGGGAGGGAATCTTCCACAACTACTTCGCCAAAGCCAATCGTAGTAAATGACCAGACAGGCCCCGGAGCGCTGCCGGCCAAGTTTCTTGCGATTACCTGCCAGGTGTAGGTTGTTTCTACATCCATCGGAGAAGGAACAGGAGGACAGGTCGTCAGGTAACCATTGTAAATCAGGTTCATAGGCAAGCCGGACTTACCGAAATAGACTTCATAGTTAGTCGAAGTTTCCTCGCCGGCAGTCAAAACCAGTTGATGAACACGTGCTTCACTACTCGCGCTAAACCGAACACCTTCATCGCCGGACGGCGAGCTAATATCATCGACTTTTAGACCCACGGCGAAAAAACCGCCCGTAGCTGCGATGATGTCAGTAATCGCCTGGCTGTTGAGGGTTATTTCAAGGACACTGCCTACATCTGCGGGAACCACGGTAAAATTTCCATAACTGTTGCCCGAGCCGAGGTCATTAAAGACTGCGACATTCGTTCCAGAAGAAGTGAGAATCTCTATCGGCGTAGATACGTCACTAATCGTGAGAGATTCGGAAGAATCAGGGCCAAAGTAATTTTCAATCTCAAGACGCAGTTTAGCGTTCATAAAGGAGCCGGCGGGAACAGAACTCAGGTCGAAAACAAAAAAGGAATGAAAGAGCTGAGTGCCGGAACCGTTCTGACCTGTAATCGTGTTTTTGTTGCTTGCACTATGGTATCCATCATTTCTCCACCACCCGCGGTCAGAGGCGTCGATTACTATTTCGTCGCTATCCAGTGTGACGCTGTGTGCCAGATTGCCAACCGAAAGTGTAACTGCGTCAGCGGGATTTGTTGCGGCCGTAGAGCTTAGTTGCTGCGATGCATACACATTGCTTTGCGTCTTTAAGGCGAGCGCCTTTTCTTTAATTTTCTGGTAAGCTGAGCGGTCTTTCAACGGAAAACGGGCGGGGGACATTCCAACAATGGAAGATGCTTTGTCGTTAAAGGACTGTCCCAGCCCGACACGTTTTAAGCCGGTGCCGTCGGTTATCGTCAATGATACGCCGTCAAGGTCGAATTGGGCGGGGCCGGTGTAAGTTTCGGGAATAAACTGATGGAAATTGATGCGCACGGTCTGACCGGAAATGGGAGGATATGCCGCGAGCAAGTCAACGGAATGAGTTACATAGCCGGTGTCGCCCGTTGTGTCCGGCGGGATGGTTGTTGAGAACAACAAGGCCAGAGGCGCACCCCCGCCGGCGGGCTGGATTGTAACCTCATAAGGACGTTCTATGGCAGCGCCGAAGGTTGTGTCCCATTGCAGCCGTTCGCTCCATTCCAGTTGGGCCGACGATGCCCCCTCTGGAACATCAATTTCCTGATAAATGTCGTAGAACAGCCCGGCATCACCGTCGAAGCCGTTCTGGGCAAAGTAAATCCCCTCAAACGGTATGCCATTGAAGAACCAATTGCCGCTTCCGGCCGTGGCGAGCGTCCAGGGCTGATACTCGGTGCCCGGCCCGGTCACAATCGTCCAGCCGGTGAAAACACCGGTTTCGAACCCACCGTTCTGCAGCGTCGGACTGCCGCCGCCACTCCACTGCAGCAGCGTATTCAACGACACCTCGACAGCACCATCTGCGGGAACAGGGTCATGCGGAGGCGCGGGTGGCAAAATGATTTTGTTGACTACAAGCTCAATATAGCGAGTCTGGATTAAACCCGAGCTGACATTAGTGAATGTAACAACGTCAGGGTAGATGCCGGGCACAAGTGAGTTCGCACCTTCATTCAGGGTCACTTCGACATCTACAGATGCACCGCCGTCCAAGGTGCCGCTTGCGGGCAAAACCGTCACCCACGTCTGGGTGGCCGAGGCGGACCAGTCGAGCGAATCCGGGCCGATATTTGTGAGAGTATAGTTTTTGGCGGATGGTGTGAACGGTCCCCCCTGAAGACCACTGCTGTTAAGCCCCTCTGTGGGCGTTACTACAAGATTATCCGAGGGGCAGATTTCCACAAACTTGTCATCGGCCTCGCTGACGGTCCGGCCGAAAATCATGTGGTACTCAGCGGAAACAGTCTGGCCAACACCAAGCGTTCCGAAGTCGAAGGCCAGGCAAATCTCCGCATCACCCATAGAATCGCCAGGGTCAACCGGCGAATTAAGGACGTCGTATGGATTCTGTGTCCAAGAAGATTCAACTGAGAGGACGCAGCGTTTGTCGCAGGTGCCGAGACCCACCGTCAGACCAGAGGGAAACACGCCGCCGGAAGCCCAAGCCCGGACGAACTGTCCGTCGAAGACGACGTCATTGTAGGTCCCAAATCCTGCACCTATGCCGACACCCTGGTCCGGGTCGCCTCCTTCCATAAAAGCAACTCTGGTAAGCGTGGTCGAACCCGTGTTAGTTAATTCAATCCTGAATGTGACCGAGGTGCCGTCGATGCTGAAGGCAATGGTCCGCCTTATGGCGAGGGACCGCCCGCCACCAAAGTCGGCAGTCCCCGTCACGAGGGCCGATTTAATCGACCCTGCACTGGTATCAGTGACAGTGACCGGTATTTGCGTATTATCGGGGGCAAAATTGGCGAGGTATATTGCACTATCCACACCAACGGCCCAGCCCTCGTATGGACTGCCAGGTATAAAGAATTCTATCGAGGGGGAATCCGGGAACTTGGCGCCGAGCGTTACCGCATCGTTGATAAGCGACCCGTCGGAGTTGATGCCGAGGGAGACGTACGTGCCGTGCAAATCCAGGGCATAAACAGGCGCTGCGGCCACAGCGATACCCAGCATCATTATGAGCATTCCGGCCCGCAATTCGGAAAGAAACATTGTATTTTTTAACTTTCTGTAAATCTTCATTCCTTCTTCTCCTTTTTACAGAGGTTGTGGTTCTTGCAGCCGTCCGTTGATAATTGCCGCATAGAGCCGGTCCTTTTTCATAAAAGTTTCTTCCCGTGCCCGTCCAGGCAGCACTCCAAACTGCCATTGACCCCGGGCACTCCCTCCGGGATTTGTTTCCAAACTAAAATATTGAACAGTACCCGCCCGGACGGTTGTGGTCCCGGCTGTTCCCAACGGATAAAGACACAGAACCAATGAAGGTGCGACAATACTCCGGCGGTAATTGTGCGACTTTATCACTCCAACCTCCCAAGAATATGATATAAAAGTCCGCTTAAAACACACCACCCCTCTTCAAGCCCCAAAGGGCGGTCCCGCAGCCAATGGAAACAGCTTCTACCGGGCTATTGTGGCGGCAATATTGCGAAGAGCTTAATAAAGGACAGAATATCTCCTGACCCCCCCCCCGGGGCCATCTACTGAGCATGCCCTGTTCATCCCTGGAGTCCCAAAACACTAAGGTTAATCTGTAAGGGGAGTATAGCTACAAGGCCGAAAAAAGTCAAGAAAAATCAGGGTCATCAGGCATCTTTAAGTAACGGGCCGGAAATGAAACCGTGAATTAACCAACAGCTAAAGGCCCCGCCTGCCGGCGGGGCCTTTTAGTCAATCGAAAAACTGCAACGCAAGTTGGCGGCTCCCCTCGGCTTGGTTCGGCTTCGCTCGCCACAGGTCGCTCGGGGCCCCTGCCTACGACCCTACTTCGCCGAAACTGGCTTCCGACTTCGTCCCGATACACTACATCGGGACTACGCCGGACAAGTCACAGGGCACGCTTGCAGGGGCAAGCAGGTCAGGCGATTCTTCGAGGGGTCTTGCGAACTGTGCCCTCGTAATCCTTGACTTCATCGAGCGATTCGAAGCCAACGACCACCGCGTCCACACAGCCGAGATTGAACACGAAGTCGGCGCTCTTTGCGCGAAGGTCGCGGCTGTCGCTAAATTCGCCCTGGCCAATCAGTTTCATACCTATTAAGCCCTTGCCGGCGTCGTGAATTTTGCGCAAGACAGGCACGACCTCATCGGGCGAGCCATCCATATCCGTTCCTTCGGTGTTAATTCTTGCGTGAACGGATTCGACCCAGCCCTCCTCGGCGGCTGTCTGTAAAGCGCCAATCGAATGACACGACACGCCGAGGGCACGCACCTTCTTTTTCGCCTTGGCCTCGCTCATACCGTCCATATATGGTTTAAGCGTCTTATTCCAGTCGGGGGCCATCATACAGTGCAGCAGCAGCAGGTCGATGTAATCGGTGTTCATCTCCTTTAGAAACCGGTCAATAGTAACCTGTGGCTTTTCGCGTTCCTCCTCAGGCGGGTCCCAAATCCCCAGTTTGGATACAATCGTGAAATTCTCGCGTGGTATGCCTTTCATCGCGGGAATGATATAAGGATGCGAGCCATACATATCGGCACAATCAAACAGCCGGCAGCCACGGTCGTAGGCCTCGCGCAAAAGCGCCTCAAACTTTTCCTTTCCCAGCCGGACCTGATTCGACGAATGTCGCCCGCCCTTCATACCCGTCCCAAAACCAACCCTTGTTACTTTCAAGCCGGTCTTGCCGAGCGACACAACTTCCCACGGGTCGAATGCTTTAACGCGGGGCTTTATAAGATTCGGCTCATTTACGGAATCCGACGCGGCAAGGGCCAACTTAGAACCGAGCAGCAGACCCGACGCCCCGGCTATTGAATTCGCCAGAAACTCACGACGCTTCATTTGCCTCATATTCAGCTCTCCTTAAAAAGACTATTCAGTCCTGTTTTTCGTTAGTGTATCTGTCCAAGCAGATTTCGCCACCGGCTGATGTGGCCATCCTCGTCGGCCTGGTCTTTCTCAATCATTTTTCGAGTCTGTTCATCCCATTCAACGGCCTCAAGCAGTTCAGCATAACGCTTAACCGCCTTACTTTCAACCCAGATACCGGTTTTGAGCATTGCTTTTTTGCCAAGTAACCGCGAGCCGAAACCAAACACAAAACCGACCATCCAATAGGCAATTCTGAATATACCCGGCCTGAAGCCATATTCGTATAGCTTGACCTGAAAATCCTGCAGGTGAGTCATCTCGTTGCACATCGCGGTTATCAACTGTCGGTTCAGTTCCGACGGCTCTTGGGTTATCTGAAATTTGTAGATATTGACCGCCATTGTTTCGAGGGTGTGAAAGGTTTGAAGGGCTTTTTTGACTGCTTTGGCTTTGGCCGGGGTCATCGGCTCACGCCTCAGGCGAATATCGTCGGCCCGCATCTGCGGGCGGATTATCGAGACATCGTATTTGTGCTGTTCGGGACTGTTCATCATATACCCCCTTTTGCACAAGCCAGCCGACATTATAACCATCGCAGAGCGTATTGTCAAATTCAGACAAAGACCTTGCAAAAACAGCCGATTTCGATTATCGTTTTTGCTCGTTTTAGTCGTTGAAATTTGAGAGTAAGTATCTATTTGCAGGGAATTTGCGATGGGTGAAGCCGCAAGAGTAAAGGGCGTGAGCGACCTCGATGAGATGTGTATCGATACCATTCGGTTTTTGGCGGCGGATGCGGTGCAGAAGGCCAAGGCGGGCCATCCGGGTATGCCGATGGGTTTGGCGCCTGCTGCATACGTTTTGTGGATGCAGCACCTCAAATACAACCCCGCCAATCCCAAATGGCTCAACCGCGACCGGTTTGTTTTGTCGGGCGGGCACGGGTGTATGCTGTTGTATTCGCTGCTGTATCTCACCGGCTATGATATGACGCTGGATGACCTGAAGAATTTTCGCCAGTGGGGTAGCAAGACGCCGGGACATCCGGAATATCATCCCGAACTGGGTATCGAGGCCACGACGGGGCCATTAGGCCAGGGTATCTCAAACGCAGTCGGTATGGCGATTGCCCAAAAGTATCTGGCCAATTATTTCAACCGTGAGGGATTCCCAATCGTCGATTACAAGATATATGTCACCGCAGGCGACGGCGACCTCGAAGAAGGCGTATCGAGCGAGTCAAGCTCATTAGCGGGACACCTGGCTCTGGATAACCTAATTGTTATTTACGATGACAACCACATTTCAATCGATGGCGTTACCGAGCTTTCGTTCACCGAGGACGTGGCAAAGCGCTACAAGGCATACGGCTGGAACGTCATCGAGGTGCCGGGCGACGGCAACGATATGGTTACGTTTGAAAAGGCGCTCAAGAGGGCAAGACGCACAAAGGACCGCCCGACGCTGATTAAACTTCGCACGCATATCGCATTCGGCTGCCCGACAAAGCAGGACACAGCCGAGGCGCACGGCTCGCCATTGGGTGAAGATGAGATTAAACTGACCAAGCAAAAATTCGGCTGGGACCCCGAAAAGACGTTCAATGTCCCCGAGCAGGTCCTGGCGCATACGCGACGGGCAATCGACAAGGGCAAAAGGGCGGAGGCCGGCTGGAATCGATTGTTCAAGAAATATGCCGAGGCGTATCCTGAGCTTGCCGAGCAGTTCAATAATGCCGCCGAAAGTAAAGTCACGGTCGATATCGACCAACTGCTGCCCAAATTCGACCCTGCAACACCCGTCGCAACCCGTGTAGCGTCGGGCAAAACCTTAGACGCCCTTATGCCGCATTTCCCGCTTATATTAGGAGGAAGTGCAGACCTGACGCCCTCCAATAATACGCGGTGGAAAGACGCGAAGGATTTTCAGAAGAACGCACGCGACGGCAGATACCTGCGGTTCGGCGTCCGCGAGCACGCGATGGGCGCGATTATGAATGGCATTTCGGTCAGCGGGCTTACTCGCGCATTTGGCGGGACGTTTCTGGTCTTTAGCGATTATATGCGCGGTTCGGTACGATTGGCCGCGATATCGCACTATCCGACGATTTTTGTATGGACGCACGACAGTATCGGCATCGGCGAGGACGGCCCGACGCATCAGGCGGTTGAACATTTTGCGGCGCTACGGGCGATACCTAATCTGCTTGTCATCAGGCCCGCCGATGCGAACGAGACCGCACAGGCCTGGAAATTCATCCTGCAATACCACGACGGCCCCGTTGGATTATTGCTGACACGTCAAAACCTCCCTGTCATCGACCAAACCAAATATACACTTGCGGCGAATCTCGTCAAAGGCGCTTATGTGCTGATAGGTGCAGACCCGCCTCGCCCGACGAGCGGGCGAGTCGAGGCGGGTAAGCCTGATGTCCTGCTTTTAGCTACCGGCTCGGAGGTTTCGGTCGCCCTCGATGCTTATAACAAACTTACAGCCGAAGGGATTAAGGCCCGCGTTGTCAATATGCCCTGCTGGGAGCTTTTTGAAAAACAAAGCAAAGAGTACCGCGATTCGGTGATACCGCCTGATGTAAAAGCGAGGGTCGGCGTTGAGGCAGGCGTCGAGCTTGGCTGGCACAAATGGC
>Ga0315284_10000506_pt1 | contig 53038 bp, 43 predicted proteins | sample YL17G09_16_MG_FD_203696 | JGI IMG/M metagenome (GOLD analysis project Ga0315284, IMG submission 203696) | Sediment microbial communities from Yellowstone Lake, YNP, Wyoming, USA - YL17G09_16 | ecosystem: Environmental > Aquatic > Freshwater > Lake > Sediment | place: USA: Wyoming | collected...
CCGAGGGCTCCAATGCTGCGGGCCGGGTGTTCACCATCACTCCGCAATGGTCGATTGCGCCCACGAAGGCGGGAACGCTCAGTAGTGGCGTCTTCGTGCCCAACAGCAAGTTTGCCGGATGGGTGCACGTCACGGCCAGCACCGGCGGAATGAGCGGCGAATACAACCACAACGCATCGAACCCCGCACTGTCGGGTATCCCGGTGCGACGCGTGATCACCCCCAGGAGCGTGCGCGATACCGTGGAGAACTACGACGGGTGCCGCGTGATCTTCCCGGGCAACTTCCTGAACTCGGGCGAGACGGCTCTTCTCAGCATCGCCAAGCCAGTGCTGAACAACCCGATCGAACGAGGCGTGGATTCGCTCAAGGTGATTGGCTCAGCCTACGATATTGATGAGCTGAATGGAGTGCAGTTCCGGTTTCAGAGCGGCGACTCCATGCAGATATCGCTGGCCGCGCCCGCAGGCTACGGCAGACGCGTTCTGAATGGCGGTCGCAACTTCGTGCTCGGGTACTGGGATGACGACAGCCTCGCCTGGTCGCCACTGAGCGGCTGCGTTGCATCGGTCGTGGGACCCGACACCATGTTGACGGCCTCGGTGCGCCACCTGTCGCGCTATGCGATGATGTCCATGCCCAGCAAGGCTGTACAGGTGTTCACCGTGTGGCCCAACCCGTTCTCTCCGTACGTGCGACCGGCTGTCACCGCGACTGAGACACAACCGCAGCTTGGGACGCACATCTCCTTCGAGCCGGGGACGCAGGTGCGAGATGTCCAGGTGCGCATCTACACCACGACAGGCGATCTGGTGTGGGCCGTGAACCAGACCGGGGCCAAGCAGGGACAACGCGTGGACGTGTGGTGGAACGGCAAAGCCAACGATGGCGACGTGAGTATCGACACCTGGAACCGGGGATATGAGAATGCCGGCGACCGCATGTGTCGCAATGGCCGCTACTTTGTGGTGCTCGTTCTCAAAGACATCAACGGCAAGAAGCGTCAGTACATGAAGCCGGTCATTCTGTTCAAGTAAACCGACACGGCGCAAGAAACTCCATCGGCGGAGGAACTCGTGAAACGTACGTCAGCAGTGCTCATCACTCTCATGCTCATGGCGACCGTGTCGGGGGCGCAGCAGCAGTCGGCCAAACCGGAAACGCGTGTCAAGATTGGCGTGCTCGATCTTGAAACAACCGGCGGCGATGCCGCATTCGCCTCGGCCGTGTCGCTCCACATGGTTCAGGCTGTCTCTGAGGTAGGCTTCTACGAGGTCTTCTCGCAGTCGGCAATCGAAGACATTTACGAGCAGCTCAAGACAAAGTTCCCCCGCACCTGTCGCGATCCGCGCTGCGTGCGCGATATCGGCGGCACTGCAGGCATGGAACGCATCTTGTACGGATCTCTTGACAAGGACGACAAAACCTGCGGCATCCGGCTCAGCCTGGTGGATGTGCAGACCAAGCAGGTGATGCAGTCGGTGAGTCTTGAGGGTGAGCCCGGGGCACAGGCCGAGCAGTTGATTGATGCGGCGGTGGCCAAGATCAATGGTCGTCCCGATGAAGATCTCAAGATCAAGGTCAACACATACTGGGGACCGCAGGTGCACCATGAGAAGCAGCTCCTGATCAGTACCGGCGCCTGCCTCGGATTGGGGATCATCTGGGCTGCGGCCAGTGGAAGCCTCAAGCATATCGACAATGCCCCCCCGGACTACAGCAGTTGGGACACGGATCTCTCGGGTCTGCCAACCGGCGCCGAGCACATTCCCATGTTCGGACGACCTGCGGCTCTGGCCAACAGTTACCTCGCGGTCTCCGACGATGCGTATGGCGTCTTGTACAACCCGGCCGGCGTTGCCTGGGTCCCCAACGCCGAGGCAACGGTGGGATACCAGTACCGCTTTGGCACGCTCAATAACATCGCACTCGCATACGCCAACAAGGCCACCCGGGAGCTGGGGTTCGGGCAGGCATTCCTCTATGCCGGCGACGATCTGGAGTCTGAGGTGAGTTTCACGACAGCCGTTGCATACAAGTTCAACCGGCTGCTCAGGTTTCTGCGTCCGCTGTCTGTAGGTGTATCCATCAAGTTGTCAAACAAGATCACCGCGACGCCGGAGGGCGCAACCGGCGGCGGCTCCGCGTTCGGACTCGGCGCTGATGTGGGATTGCTATGGGAGCTCTCTCCGCAGATCCGCTACGGCGCGGTGCTCAAGAATGCCTTCACCATCCAGCGGTGGAACAATACCGTGCAGAACTACAAGTACTACGAGGCGAACCCCATGACGCTCAACATGGGTGGTGCGTTCAAGGCAGGGTACACCACGCTTCTGGTGGCCAACGGTCAGATTCCCCTCTACGTCGATCAGCCATGGAAGATGGCCGGCGGCATCGAGCAGGAGTTCTTCCGGGTACTCAAGGTTCGGCTTGGCATCGAGAAGGAAATTCAGTCGAAGGTCGCGACAGAGTGGAAATTTACCGGCGGGCTGGGACTGGCGGTTGCCACCGAGAAGATTCTCGGCAAGTACGTGGCAGTCGACGCATCGTACGAATACAACACGTTGCCACTGCTCTACGTTGTCAACATGTCGCTGCGCTTCGGGTTCTGAGCGGTGGGTTCGGAGGCGCGGCCCCCGAACGTTCGCAGGTTGCCGCATGTTCGATCGAGGCAATATCGCCGTTGTCAACGATCGACGACGAATCGCCGGCGTCCGAGCCCCGCGCTACAAGTCGAGCACCAGCAGAGTGATGTCGTCCTCCGGCGTCCTGTCGAGCCCGCAGAAATCCCCATGCACCCGTAGAATCTCATCCACCACCGCCCGCGGCGTGAGGTTCAGGGTTCTCGCCGATATCTCCTCCAGCCGCGACAGATCGAACATCTCATCCTCTGCATTGTGCGTCTCGGTGAGCCCGTCGGTGTACAGCACCAGCCGGTACTGGCCGGGTTCGTAGGTGAGCAGCGCCTCCTTCAGCAGCATATCAGGAAACACACCCAGAAAGAGCCCGTCCGCATTGATCTTGCGGATCTCTCTGGTCTTGCGGTTGAGAAACAAAACCGGACAGTGCCCCGCCGATGTGTAGTGAAATTCGCATCTGCCCACATCGAAGACCCCGTAGAAGATGGTGACGAAGTTGTCGGTCTTGATTTCGTTGAGGAACGTCTCGTTAATGCGTTCCAGCGTCTTTTGCGGCGATTGCTTCTCGATGGCATACGTTTTCAGCAGGATCTTGGCCATTGACATGATGAGAGCAGACGCTATGCCGTGACCCGACACGTCGGCAACCACCACACCGTACACTTTCGGGGAAATGGGGAACACGTCGTAGTAGTCGCCGCCCACAGCAAGCGCGGGAATGTACTTGGCGCCGATGGCAAAGTCCGCCGTGTCTTGTAGATCCTGCGGAAGAAGCCCCTGTTGAATGGTGCGCGCGTGGGTCAGGTCGTTGTTGATTTTGGCCTGGGCGATCTGCAGGTCGTGATTGAGTCGCTTGAGCTGATCGTTTGCCGACGAGAGACTGCTGTTGGCCCTTTCCAGCGCGTAGAAGATGCGATAGTTTTCGATAATGATGCCGGCCTGCGTGATCACCGCAGTCAGCGTGGTGATATCGTCGCTGGTGATGGGAATCTTCTTGTCGCGCCGATCCATCCAGAAGACTCCTTCACACCTGAAGCACGGGCACTTGACACATTTGCGTCTCCGATCGTCTTCGGAGGTGGCCTGCAGCATCTCACCGGACCCGGGAATGCTCCAGCAGAACGGATTGTGGCTGCCGTAGGCAGGGCATGAGGTACGGTTGCACGATTTGTGTTCCCAGCATTTTCTGGTGGCCTTGCTCAGCAACGGGATGACCAGATAGGAATCGGTGTTGAAGAGCTGCGCGAAGACGTCGCCATCCTTGTCGGGAGCGTCGACAATCAGATGACGATTGAGGAAGACCGCATCGGTGACCTCCCCCCCCTCAAAGCCCAGGGGAATCTTGAGCTGCTTGAGGTCCGATTCCTCAACGCCAACCCACGATTGGGGCTTGAGGCAGAAATCCTCTTCGTCGATCGCGAGAAGAACAACCCGGTCGAACTCCAGGATCTCCTGGATGCCGAGGAGGAGAGTCTTGGTGATGCCCTCCAGATCGGTGCAGGAATGCATGACTTTCGTCAGCTCGTTGATGAGCGACGAGTTCATGAGTTGGGCCTTGAGCACGTCGACGTCGCCACGAAGCCGAGCTGCTTCGTCGACGGTAGCGCTGGCGCGATTCTCCATGGCGACTCCCGGGGAACTTCGGTTGGTGGTGGGGCTTGGGCGATCCCCACACCAACGTGGAAGACCGACGCCTCGACAACCCCGAGGGCATCTTCACGTCAGAATCCCGACCCAAAGCGGACGGGGGGGCCCTCCGACATATAATAGCGTCTCGGGCGCCGGAAACCAAGTACCTGATTCCACTAAGAGGCTCGGGGAGCCCGCTTCTTGACTTGGCTCGCTCGGGGGAAGCATTTTTGTATGTCTGTGCGTCTGCGTTCGGGGCACCGATATACCCAAGGGAGGCGTCTTGAATATTCAGTACAGCAAGCAAAAGCAGGAACTGCGACGAGACCCGGTTATGGAGTCTCTGCTCAAGGCAAAAGAGTTTCTCTTCGCGAAGTCCAATGCGGTTCTGGCGGTTGGGGTTGCTGCGCTGGTTGCGCTGGGCGGATACACTGCGTACCAGTCCATGAAGCGGATGTCAATTGCCAAGGCCCAGGAGTCGTTCGGCAAGGCTCTGGTTGTATATGCTGCCAACGACGCCCAGAAGGCGACCGAGGCCCTTGCGCTGGTTGTCGAGAACCACGGCAACTCACCACAGGCGGCCTACAGCGCACTGCTGCTCGGGTCCATCTACATGCGTGAGCAGCGCTACGACGAGGCCGCCAAGTGGTACGAAGCTGCTCGGAGCAAGGCCGGTAGTGGCAACCTCGTACGAGGTTCCGCACTTGAGGCCCTGGGAACCTGCGCAGAGTGGCAGGGCGACAACGACAAGGCGGTTGGGTATCTGTCACAGGCGCTCAAAGATGAATCTGTCAAGTATCGATGGCCATCAATCCGTTGGAAACTCGCGCTCATCAGCAAGGGCCAGGGCAAGGCAGATGTGGCCGAGCGCATGTGTCAGGAGATCGTCTCGGATACTCTGGCCGCCGACCTCAAAGGCGACGCGGAGAATCTGCTGGCCGAGATCCGGGCCCAGCGGGCAATGTAGGCGTTGTCGGATACTCGTACCGGGCGTTTGTCCACCAAGCCCGATGAGTCCAAGGAACGTCCCCCCTCCACGCACACCCTCAGTCCAGGAGAGGCCTGCTTCCCGTGCCCGATCCCACACTTCATGTGACGGAAGCCGAGGCGATTCGGGAGCTCTCCCGCGCAATCGTTTCCCAGTCCGACATCATCTCGGTTCTGCGGATGGTCAGCACCGCCGCTCTCGGGCTGGTTGAGGCCGATCGTGTATCCATTTTCGTGCTTGACAAAGAACGAAAGATGCTCTGGACGCCCATGGCCGACGGCCAGGAGATGATTCAGGTTCCGGAGGGTAGGGGCATTGTGGGTGAGGCTATCCGGAGCAGTGCGCCGGTGACTGTTGGCGACGTTGCATCCGACGGACGCTTCTTTGCCGACATCGATCGGCAGACCGGGTATGCAACGCGGAACGTCCTCTGTGTTCCCATGCCCGGCCGCGGGCTCCACGCGCTGGGCGCGATCGAGGTTCTCAACAAGAAGCATGGCCAGTTCACCGAACGTGATCAACAGGTACTCTCGGCACTGGGCGCGCAGGCGGGGTTGGCAATCGAGTACGCCGAGATGTACGAGGATGTGCGACAGAACAACTCCCAGATGCAGTTGCTTCTTGACATACAGCACAGCATCAACCTCTCCATGGAGGTTGAGCAGATTCTGGGAGTGATCCTGTCCAAGCTGGTGCCTGCGGTTGACGGTGTCAGCGGTGTGGTGCAGACAATCTCTGCGTGCGGCGCCGCCGCCTACCACGGGTATCACGCCGAGCACGGCGACCGGTTCTGGGGAGAGAACGACCGGCGCCAGTGGCCCACGCATCTTGCCCGACTCAGGACGCTTCTCGATAACTGCGCGAATCAGAGAGGCGCCGTTGCGTTTCTCCAGACCCAGCAGCTCGTATATGCCGAGTTGCGCCGAGCGGGGAACCTGGTTGGCTTCATCGCGGTCGAGATCAAGGACTCGCGGTTGCGGCTGTTCAATCCGGTGTCTCTGGACCATGTGAAGGTGATTGCCGAGCAGACCGTTTCTCTTCTGGCAAAGCGGGAGGCGATCGAAGAGCGGAGACGCTCAGAAAAACAGGCACTCCTTGGATCCATGCTGTCGACAGTGGTACATGATATGAAGAATCCCCTCAGCGGGATCTCGGGGTTTGCACAGCTCATCAAGCGTCGAGTCGAGGATACCAACGCTCGTGAATACTGCGATATCATTCTGGAGACCCTCACTCGCGTCGAGCGCATGAACAGCGAACTCCTGCGGTTTGTACGAGGCGAGACCATTGAACTGGAGAAGCGGGAGTTTTCGCTCAAGGAGTTCTTCGAAGGGTTTGTCAAAACACTCTCTGTCTCTTGTCAGCAGTCGAAAATCGAGATCGGTCTGGTGTGCGAGGAAGACATTCGGGTCTGCGCTGACAAAGACAAACTTTTTCGGGTGTTCTGCAACATCGTCTCAAACGCCCGCGAGGCCATCGGCGCTGCGGGCGGGAGCATCCGGATCGCGATCACCCGAACAGACAACTCCGCACGTGTCTGCATCCAGGATTCGGGCAAGGGCATGCCCAGCTACGTGCAGGAACACTTGTTCCAGCCTTTTGTGACACACGGCAAGAAGAACGGAACAGGTCTCGGAATGGCCATTGCCAAGAACATTGTCGATGAGCACAGGGGGACAATCTCACTGAAAAGTGCCCTCGGCAAAGGAACCGAATTCACAGTCACATTGCCAACCAATTGATTCAAAAGGAGGTACGCAGTGAACATTCTAGTTGTCGACGAGAATCGGGTCAGAAGGCTGCAGATTGTGGATGCTCTTCAGAAGAAGCGGCATACTGTGGAGCATTGCGCCGCAAGCAACGATTTTCTGAGTGCTCTGGACAAGAGCAAGCCCGAACGCGTCGTGGTCGATGTCCCGACCTGGAAGAAGGGCAAGGCGATCTATGCCTACTTCCAGGTGGGCAAGAAGCTTGAAAAGGTGCCGGTATTATTCTATAATTCCTACGAAGGCTTCACCTTAGAGGGGCAGCGTGCACCTCATGAGAAAGACCGCATTCTCATGGATCACGTCAAGGTAGAAGACATTGCCATGGCGCTCGATTGATCGGGCCGGGCGCTCCTGCGGGATCGTTCAGATCAGCTCAATCGCGGATCGGCGAGTCCACGGGCTGTGGTTGCTGTGTACCGAGCGACGGGTGTGCGGAAGAGAGCATTCCCAATGATGACTCACCGAAAGACTGAGGCATTTGTCTTTGCCGACAGCGATAGCGGCGGGGTTATTCATGTCGCCAACATCAAGGGCGGTGTGGGCAAGTCGACCGTTGCGACGAACCTCGCGTCCGCTCTTTCACGCAAAGGCCCGACACTGCTTATCGATCTCGACGCGCAGGGCAGTGCCACGCACGCATTGGGTCGAGACCCCGAGGAGTTCACCGCCTCTTCATGGGAACTCTTTGCCAAGCGGTTCGCACCGGGCAGCGATGGCGCCGGCAGTGCTGCGGCCGCAGCCTCCGGATTGGGTAGGCTCCGACGGTGGGTGGGTGCGGCCGAGGCCCACCTGTTTGCCGGCATTGTGGGCAAAGGCGATGTCGCAACGCTGCGCGTGCTCATACACCCCTGCCTCGATCTGATTCCCGCCAACTCCTCGCTGTTTCATCACGTCAAGCACTACCACCTGCGTAACTTTCTGTTCAACCTGGAAATCTGCCGCAACTACTACAAGTACGTGGTACTCGACACGCCCTCGGTGTGGAACAAAGTCACGCGCGCCTTGTACTGCTTCAGCGACCTCAATCTCATTCCCGTTACCTTAAGCGCTTTGTCTACAAAGAGTCTGCGTGAGTATCTTGTTTCTGTCAAGCGACTGTCGGCTCGCCATCCGCACATGCGCGTGCGTATTGTCAAGAATGAGGTGTTCGGCTCCTCCGACTCCAAGCTCAAGGGTAAGACGCGCACCATGGGCGAGAACCGCAAGTTTCTCGACAGCCTCTGCGAGCAGGTGGTGATTCGCAGTGCCGGCGGCGCCTCGTTTCTACCTCAAACGATCATGTTCGATCTGGAGATCCCCGAGTCATCGTCTTTGCGCGACGCACAGGACGAGGGCAAGCCCGTGCGGTTCTTCAAGCAGTACTCGGCTGTGGCCAAGGCCTTCGACGAACTGGCCAACCGGGTGCAGTATGTGCTCAACACCCGGTCGCATAGGCGGCGGGCCAATGTGTACGATCAGTTCCTGCAGATGCGGTCTCCTCTTCTGCGCGCTGCCGCGGTTCTGGTTGTGGTGTGCCTCCTCGGCATGAATCCTCCGGTAGCCAATGTCTCCCCGCCTCGACCCGTGGCGCCGCAACAGCTCGCCTCGTCATCCGATGGTTTCCTCACCTATGCGCTGGATGGCGGCAGTTCGCTGTACAAAATGGCCAAGTATGCGATCTGCTACTTTCGGGCGGTGGTGCCCAGTCACGGCGACATCAACGCCTATGTGTGGGAGACCGTTGCGATCCACAACCGAACACGGCTGCCGGGCGAAACACGCATCGACAATGCAGACCGCGTACCTCGTGGTGTGGAGATCACGTTTTATCCACCTGCCAATCTGCAGAATCCCTGGGAACGCCAGCTTCTGCCGGTGTACCACTTCTTCGTGAGCCTGGTGGGCGATTCCTTTGCGTATGTAACGGGCGACTGGTGCGAGCGCGGCACAGGTGGCGGCACCCCTCACTTCGGCATCGATGTGGCCGCTGTACGTGGCAGCAGTATCTACAGTCCCATCGACGGCACGGTGTACTGCCACGAGAGTCGAGATGGCGGTCGCATGATGGGAATCGTGCGAGAGGGCATGGTGCTGTTCTTCTGTCACATGGACAAGCGGTCTGTCAAGTCGGGCGCCACGGTGCGCAAGGGGGACATCCTCGGCACCGTGGGCATGACCGGCAATACCAGCGGCCCGCACGCGCATGTTGGCTACGGCATCAAGAGCCCCGGCCCCGAGGGGGCTGTCTTCGGCAAGTTCCACTACCGGCTCACCGACCCCAAGCTGTTCTTCTACCGGCAGGTCTACGTTGACCGACTCGATAAGGAAGATAGGGCCGAGTAGGGGATCTGCCGAGGATCTGGTGCTTCGCCGAGGTTTGGGGCCACACACACTCTTCTCCCCTGCCACAGTTCGGTAGTCGTCCGGACGATTCTTCCGCCTGCAGTGGTCCCGCGGTACCATCAACGTGCGTGTGGGGACTATACAAGTCAAGACTTTGCAAGTCTAGACTTGCAAAGTCTTGACTTGGCAAGTGTGCGAATGGCATATTGGAGATGTTGGAGAGAGATGGCGAAGCAGCAAAGGATCGAACCCATGGCGAAACCGGCATTCTGGGGAAGGGAAGACGAACTGCGGGCACTGCAATCCGCCTATGCCTCCGACAAAGGCGCATTCGTGCCGGTATACGGCAGGCGTCGGGTGGGGAAGAGCAGGTTGATCGACGAATTTGTCAGAGACAAGCCAGTTATCTGCTTCGTGGGCAAGCGTGCGCCCGCAGCAATCCAGATCAAAGAATTCATGGAGAGAGCGGCAGATTCGCTTGGCGAGCCGCTACTGGCAGAGGTCGTGCCCGAGACCTGGCGCAAGGCGCTTGAAACGGTGTGGAAGCGCTGGCAAAGCGATCGTAGGCTCATTCTGGTTCTTGACGAGTTCCAGTGGATCGCCGAGAACTCGGAAGATATCACTTCCACGCTACAAGAAATATGGGACAAACAGTGGCAGCATGATCGGCGCATCATGCTGATCTTGTGTGGGTCGTACGTGGGGTTCATGGAACGAGAAGTGCTCGGATCGAAAAGCCCCCTCTTCGGTCGAAGAACCGCCCAGATCCTGCTTCGGCCATTCGGTTTCCAGGAGGCTGCGGCATTCCATTCGTCGTATTCCGTGTACGACCGAGCCCGCACCTACTTCATCTGCGGCGGCATCCCGCTCTACCTGGGCTTCTTTGATAAGTCGCGGTCGGTGGAAGAAAACATTGCCCGGAACCTGCTAGACCAGTTCAGCCCTATGTTCTACGAACCCGATTTCCTGCTACGGGAGGAACTCAAGGAAGTTGAGTTGTACCATGCCGTTCTCATGGCACTTGCCGAGGGACGCACGACGTCCAGCACGATAGCGCAGTTCAGCGGTGTCAACGAGCGCGTGCTGCACTACTATCTGGGCATGCTGCAGGAGATTGGGTATGTCAAACGTCGAGTTCCGCTCACCGGAGAGAAACCCAATCAGCGCACCGTGCGGTTCATTCTTGCCGATCCGCTGCTGAAGTTCTGGTTTCGGTTCGTGTTTCCGCACCAAAGCCTGCTGCGGTCGGGAGGGAGTCCGGCACCACTGCTTGCGCTCATCTGCAAGGATCTCGATGCCTATTTCGGACGCTGTTTCGAGCTGCTGTGTCAAGAAGCCCTTTCGCTCAAATACGCGACACAGGGGACCTCTCCGCGCTACGAAGTCGGGGAGTACTGGGACAAGAGTGTGCAGATCGATGTCGTGGGCATCCAGAACAAGAACTGGATCGATATCGGCGAGTGCAAATGGGGTGAGTCGGGCTCTCCCAAAGCGTGGGCTGAGGAACTCGCGCGTCGGGCAGAGGCGTTTCCGAACCCCCGCAACGCGTCACTCAACCGCATCCTCTTCACCAGGAACCGGATCGCCCGTGCGAAGGCACCGAAGGATACTACCTGCTATTCGCTGGCCGATTTGTACGAGTTCGGGCGGAAGAAGTGAGGAACGCCTGAGTCAGTGGATACTGGACCGAACGGGGAACTCAGTGCGCCTCACTCTCGACCGTGTCCACGAAGGATGCCACCTGCTCAGCCGACACGGTCTTGATCTCGGATTCTGCGAAGACCGTCGCAACGTCTCTCTCCGCCTCGGCCGAGCTGCCCTTGAACAAAGGGATGACTATGACCTTGCGTGACATACCAAGTGGACCGACGTGACGCTGGATCATCCGGCCCTCAGCCGCCAGCTCGAAAGGCTTGGACTTCCACTGCTGAGTGCTCAGGTCGAACACGTGTGGCAGGATGAGGTTGAGGGCTCCGTTCTGATAGGCATAGGGGAATCTCATCTGTTTGTGCATGACCGGCAGATCTACGATCTCGTCGTACTTGATCCTACCCTCAAGCGACGAACGGCGAAACTCCGAATCGATTTCTTTGAGATGCGGGTTTTTTCTGCTCTGACGTTTGGCGCGCCCCCCGACGAACTCCGCGAACAGTGAATCCAACTCAACTTCGAGATTCTCGGTCTTGACGAACCGTGGTTCGGTCAGGCGCATGTCCCCGCCGCGCGTAACGGCGAAATTGCGGAATTCATCCAAGCTGCACAGGCGCGTCTTCTCCGTTCTCAGTCTGTCCTCAATCGATTGTTTTGCCCCGTCAATGAAGTCGAGGGCTTCCCCCCTCAATTCGAAGATTCTGCGGATGCGATCGTTACCGCCCGCCAGTTTTACGTCGAGGAAGGACGCATCCTGGCAAAGCAGAACAACTCCCAGATTGGCAACTTCCGCGCGTGCGGGATTGGGGCAGTACTGGATGATGCTGTAGTAGGCGTTGTACATGTTGCTCCCTTCGGTTCAGTCCAAGTCCATCAAACCGAGTCGTTCACACCACATAGACCTGTCCGCGAGAAACTGGGCTCTTCGAACCAGGAAATCCTTCAAGGCGTCTCTCACGGCCATGGACTGAAGCCAGTCGCGAGGGACGCCGTCAACAATGCGAGAAACGACTGACTCATCGATTGCGGCCAGAAGAGCGACTCCGGCAACCACGTGCTGACTTTTCATGAATGCGCAGAATTCCGGGAAACAACCGTAGACATTTTCGTCTCTGACCGTCTCGATGTTCGCGATTCGTGCGGAAATCTCCGCCGGCGGACGAAGACACGCCGAATGGTCGAAGGCAACAACATCAACAGAATCGTCGTTCTTGAAGGGAACAATGAAGACATTGTCCTTGTTAAGGCGGACTCTACCGTCCTCTGGAAGATACCTATCCGGATTCAAAATATACGTATCCAAGAGGACCATCCTGAAGAAGGTACTCGAATCCCGCGCATTTCTCAGCTCCCTCTCTCCACCACCCCAATTGTACCCTTCCTGCATTCTTGTGACAAATGCAGGCCCGGGCAAGGCTTTTTTCCAATGGCCCAAGGGTATGTCATCACCCTCCACGACGTGCATGATCGCGAACTCGAAGGTCCTCAAGCCCAATAACGCCGCAACACTGGTACCAATCCATTCCCGAACAAGCGCGTGAGGACCTGCATTGTTTCCGAGCGGCTTGAGGTATGCTTCGCCCGCATCAGTGAGAATACGTGCAACGCCCGTGCTCGTTTGGAGGAACTCAATGAATCTCTTTATGTACTTTGGTTGCCAGGGCATGGGGGCATTGTTGAGCGAGAAAATCTTCTATATGGCTTCGGAGCGTTTCCACGCCTTCTCATCAACGGCAAACACGCGTCAGTCCACACCAAACTCCTTTTTCAGTCGCTCCACCGTGTGGTCCCACTTCGGTGTCCTTGGTCTGGCAACAGTATTCTGATTGCCGAAGAATCCCTTCTCCTTCTCCTTCACCGCCTTGGCTTCCACCACCGTCTTCGTCCTCTTTACCCGAACAAGGTACTCGGCCTTTTCTGGGTCTCTGGAAGCCTTCGGCATGCGCGCGGCATGCCCTTCCTCCTCGCGGGATTCAGTGAGTCTTTCGTCGTCGCTGGCAGCCATCGTCGAGGCCGACCCTGCGCCCATCGATGTTCGGTGGTTGCTCTCAATTGGCTGGAGGTCACCAAATAGGACATGGTCGTCACTGCTATTGCCGAACTACCTCGCACCCTTCAGCAATTCCCGGGCATGCTTGCGCGCAATCTCGCTTTCCCCACCCAGCATGCGCGCAATCTCCGCAACTCGCCTGTCACCGGTGAGCTCCTCCACACGCGTGACCGTGCGTGCTCCGGCCGATTCCTTGTACACGTGGAAGTGGTGATCGGCAGTTGACGCAATCTGGTGCAGGTGTGTGATGCAGATGACCTGGTGAGAGGTGCTCAGGCCCCGCAGAGCCGCAGCCACCTCGTTGGCAAGCACGCCACCAATGCCACTGTCGACCTCGTCGAAGATAAGAATGGGTATGTGGTCGTGCGCCGCGACCACGCTCTTGATCGCCAGCATGAGACGGGCGATTTCGCCGCCCGACGCGATCTTGATGAGTGGCAGCAGCGGCTCGCCGGGATTTGTCTGCACGAGAAACTCGATGCTCTCCATGCCCGATGGACCGGGCTGTTCCAGCGCGCGAAAGTCGGTCTTCCACACGCCCCGGTCAAAGCCCAGGGTTGCCATGTGCGCGGATATCTGGGCGTCGAATGCGCGCGTGGCCTTGGCGCGGACGCGCGTCAGGTCTTTGCCCTTGTCAAGGCACCCGGTGCGAGCCACGTCCCGCGCCTTCTCCAACTCCTTGCGGTCTGAGGCGCTGTTGCCCAGAGCATCGAGTGACCGCTTGAGGTCTGCGGCTTTGTCGATGAGTTGCGCAAGAGTGCAGGCGTGCTTCTTCTTGAGCCGTTGGATCTTCGCAAGGCGGCTGTTGATCTCTTCGATACGGTTGGGATCGGCCGAGGAGAGCCCGACGTCACCGTATGAGCCGCAGAATGTCTCCAGTTCCGCGAGCACTCGCGCCGCACCCTCTACGTCGGTGAGCCATGGACTCACCGAATCGTCGAGCTTTGCCAGCGTCTCCAGGCGCTTTCTCACCGCACCGAGGCGATCGTTGATGGCTGCGTCGCCGTCGCCAAGAGCTGCGGCAATGTCGGCGATGCTCCTCAGGCGGTCGGCCGTTGTTGAGAGCAGGAGCAGTTCCCTCTCCAGATCCTCCTCCTCGCCCGGCGCCAAGCCGAGAGCCGATAGCTCATTGTGCTGGAACTCGAGGAACTCCCGGCGCTCGGAGAGTGCTGCGGCATCCCGGAGGTGCTTGTCAAGTGCCTCCTGCGCAGAGACGAAGCGCTGGTATGCCGCGTCGTAGTCCCGACGGACCGAGCTCACCTGCGGCAGTGCATCGACAATGACGCAGGCGGTTTCGGGAACCAGCAGCGACTGGTGTTCGTGCTGGCTGTGAAAGTCGATGAGCAGATCCCCTGCCTGCTTGAGCACACCCAGCGGCAGGTGCGTCTGGTTGATGAGCACGCGGTTGCGCCCGCCGGCACGAGCGATGCGCCGGCGCACCACGATCTGCCCTTCCGCGCAGTCGACTCCCGCATCGTCGAGCAGTCGTTTCAGCGCGGCAGGTACCTTGGCAAACGCAAACACGCCGGTCACATCGGCCTCATCGGCCCCGGAGCGAACCATGTCGGCATCGGCCCGGTCGCCCAGAAGCAGCCCGATGGCTTCGATGAGAATGGACTTGCCGGCGCCGGTTTCGCCGGTGAAGATGGAGAGCCCCTTGTCGAACTCCACATGGATGTCTTCGATGAGGGCCAGGTTCTTGACGGAAAGCTCACTGATCATGGCGTGTCCTGCCTGTGGTCGGTTTCGGTGCGGTGGCGCGTGTCTGGCCCGACAGGCCCCATCTACGACCCATAGCCCGAGCCGTCAGGACCGGTGGAGACGCTGCGTGCTGCATCTCCACGGTCGCATTTCACTCCGCATTCCCCACTCCGCACTCCGCAATTTCCCCACGTCCCTTGTATCCGCGGCTCCAGTCCAGCTTCACGCGCAGAAGCTCGAAGTACGATCTACCTGACAGTTGGATGAGGTCGGCGGTACGGCTTGCCCGTGACACGATGATCTCGTCATTGTCGTGCAGCGTGAAGGACGCAAGTCCATCGGCGCTGAGCATGACCTCGGAGCTGCCGGGCTGCACCACCAGCCGCACGGGCTTCTCCGCCGGCAGGATCAGCGGTCGTTCGGTGAGTGAGTGCGGGCAGATCGGCGTCAGAAGCAGCACGCACGCGTTGGGCTCCACGATGGGGCCACCGGCCGACAGCGAGTACGCGGTCGATCCGCTCGGCGTGGCAACAATGAGGCCGTCGGCCCGAAAATCGGTGATGTAGTCGTCTCCGTGCCAGGCGCCAACGGTGACAAGTTTTGGCTTGCCGTATCGATTGATGAAGGCGTCGTTGAGGGCGTGACCGGTCCACGCCGTGGCGCCCGATCGGTGAACCTCGATGTCGAGCACCATGCGGGTGGCCGCAGCGTATTCGCCGCGTGCCAGCCGCGCCAGACCCGTCTCCAGTTCATCGGGATGCAGGTCGGTGAGGAATCCCATGCCGCCCAGGTTGACCCCGACCACGGGCATTGTCCAGAGGCCTGCCATGTGCAGAGCGGAAAGAAACGTGCCGTCGCCACCCAGCGAGACGAGCACGTCGCTGGTGTCAAGAAATGCCTGCTCTGACGGCGCCGCTGTGAAGGTTGGCGGGACAAAGTCGCTCAGTTGAGGATGGAAATTGACGCGCACGCCGGCCGTGGGAGCCCACCCGCATACTCGCCGCACCAGCTCGCGAATCTGGTCGTTGCGTTTGAACGCGACAATACCGAACGAGGTGAGTGGCTTCATGGTCACTCCTCAGGCCTGCGCACGGAACTCACACACTGACGAAATCATCTGCCGGAAGTCGGGCCAGCGGTCGGTGATGGCCGCATCTGCTATGGTCGACTTGCCGCGACACTTGAGGCCCGCGATGGCCAGTGCTCCGTTGATGGGGGCGGAGATGTCTTCGATGTAGTCGAAACCATCGAGCTCCCTCCCGCCGTCCACCACCATGCCATCGGGCATTTCGCCGTGTCGTATGCCCATTTTCTCCAGGCACGCATGTAGCCGGTCAAGCGTGTCTGGCTGGTCGGCACGCAGATCTTCCAGCCCACGGAAGACCGATTGCCCTGTGGCAAACGCCGCACAGATCAGTTCTGCGGCCAGATGGTCGGCGAACAGACACACGGGACGGCAGTTGGTCTTCCTGCTGGTCAGCTCGAAGGATTGGAGCTGCATCAGGCCGCACGATCCGAACGACGTTTCGCGTGTCGGTTGCAGAGCGGGCTTACACCCCATCTTGCGCACGAAGTCAAGCATTTGCACTGCCCAGGGCTCAAGCGAGGCGTTGTTGACAACCAGTGCGCCCTTCTGGATCAGGCTCTTTGCCAGCACGAAGAGCGAGGCGAGCACTTCGTCGCCGGGCAGATCGATGGCGACATCGTCGCGCGCTTTGACCGAAAAATCGGCACTCACCTGAAACGCATGGGTCTCTTCGGCGCGCTTCTTCTTCTGGAGAAAACGCATTCTCTTCGCAACGGGGTCGGTCGGATCGGTCTGGTCGGTGCTCTTGACATGAAGCTCGAAGCCAAATGCTGCGAGTACGTGCCGCACCGGGCTGGAAAACACCGCGTCCATGGTGAATGAGACGCGGCGGCGAAGCCCCAGCGCCATGCCCAGCAGCGGGTAGACTGCATCGGCTGATACGTCTTGAAGCGGCGGGCCGAACGTATCGGACTTCTCCAGGCGCACTGTGGTTGTCGATTCGCCGCGCTGGGTTGCGAGCGTGCATCCCATGGTGCGGGCCGTCTCCTCCCATGCGGTGATGCGTTGGTCGGAGATCGAGGGGCACGCCAGCGCCGTGCCCATGCCCAGGAGCGCGAATGCGATGAAGTCGCGGTAGGGGAGCATGCCGATATCCAGTGCGATCGACGCAGGGGTTTCGGCGGCTGCCGATGCCACGCTCACGCCCTGGTCGCCCGAATCGAACGTGAGATGTCCGGCAAATGCATCTTTGTATCGATTGACAAGTGGTGTGTCAATGCGCGGAGACACGACCGACCGGGTCTGCGCGGCAAGCGTGACCACCGCACTCAGGAGAAACAGATCGGGGCTTGGGGGAAGATCCACCGAACCCCGCACTTCTTTCGCGCGACGAATCTCAAGCACTTCGTTTGCCTTTCCTCATCCGGCTCTTCTGCCGGAAGCTGTGTGGGCGAGTCTCCTCACCCGGTCTTGACGAGTCGTTGATACACCGATTTCGTCTGCACCACGGGGGCTTGCTCGGGTCGCTGCAGCAGGTACAGAATCTCGCCCTTCTTGGTGAGCGGAATGACGTGGTCCCGATAGAATTGCACCACCACGGCCGGATCGACCAGATGGCGAACCCGGGTATTGGCAGTTGATTGGAGCGACTCCACCTTTTCGCCAACACGACGCACGATTCTCTCTTCCACATCGGTGCGGGTGAGAAGTTCCATAGTTGCGGATGTGTCGGCTCTGCGAATGACCGGACGGTACTCCTCGGGCATCTGCTGGAACTTGCACTCGGCAACGTAGAGCGCACCGTAGTGTACGCGACGGGAAATCGCCTGGAGTGCATACACATCGTGCTCAACGCTCGAACCATAGTGACCGTCGTCGCCCTCGCGGCAGATGCGCGAGACGAGGTCCTTGTAGCTGTGCAAGATCTCCATTGTCAGGTTGATGATTGTCGGGTCTTCCAGGGCCAGGCCCGTGACCTGGAGCTTCACCGCGCGTCGAGGGGAGGGCAGCGACCGTGAGAATGCTCGCTCCTCCGGTACGCAGAACCTGCCGAACTCGGCATCCATGCGTTCCTGGTAGAGAAGTCGCAGATCGAGCAGACTCGCCGCTACCTCGCCGTCAAAGCCGCTGTGGCCTGCCTGGTACACGAGCGGGTTGTGCAGGAACTGAGCGCGATCGATCAGCCTGGTGATGATCGTTTCCTCAAGTCCCTCCAGCGTTGCGGCGATGGCGTCGAGATCAAGATTCATGGTGCCGGTATCCTCGCGCGTGTCCCTCACGAGCGCAGGTGCGTGGCTGATTTGAGGGCGCGGGTTTGCTTCAGCAGCTTCTGGAGCATGAGTCGAGGCCCGGCTGCACAGGTCTCGATGGTTTGCACCAGCGCGCTGCCCACGATTGCGCCGTCGGCTCCGGCCTTCACTACGTCACGCACATGCTCGGGGCGCGATAGGCCAAACCCAACGCACAGGGGCTTGTCGGTGTGGGTGCGCAGTCGGTCGAGTGTTGGCTTCACGGTATTTGACAATCCGGTCTGCACGCCCGTTGGTCCGAGACGGCTCACCACATAGACAAACGCGTCTATCTGCTTGCAGATGAACTTGATGCGGTCCGGCGGCGTGAGTTCCGACGCAATGAACACCGTACCAATGTCGTGCCGACGCATGGCCTTGGTGAGCTCCCCGGCCTCTTCGGGCGGCATGTCTGCCACCAACAGGCTGTCGATGCCCGCGCTCGCGGCCTTCTTGCAGAACTGCTCGTATCCGAGATGACGGATGGTGTTCGCGTATAGGAGGATCCCGATGGGCACGTCGGTGATTGCACGGATCTTGCTGATAAGGGAGAAGAATCGGGCGTGGTTGAGCCCCGCTGCAATGGCGCGAATCCCCGCACGCTGGTTGACCGGACCATCGGCAACAGGGTCGGAGAAGGGGTACCCGATCTCCAGGACATCCGCCCCTGCATCGAGGTAGGTGCGAAGAATCGACTCGCTGACCGCGATATCGGGGTCACCTGCCACGGCAAAGGGAATGAATGCCGCCTCTTTGCGGGCTGCACACTGGGAGAACGCAACGTCGTAGCGGCTGATCATATCTGCAGCCCCAGATGCTCTGCCACATGGAATATGTCTTTGTCGCCGCGGCCCGAGATGTTCACCACCATCACCGCTGTGCGGGGCATTTTCGGAGCGCGCTTGACCGCGTACGCAACTGCGTGCGACGATTCGAGCGCGGGGATGATGCCTTCAAGTTTGCTGAGCAGTTGGAATGCGCTCACTGCCTCGGCATCGGTCGCGTACGTGTAATGCACGCGGCGCGCGTCGTGCAGGTACGAATGCTCGGGCCCAACGCCGCTGTAGTCGAGACCGGCCGACACGGAGTGTGTGTTGGCTATCTGTCCGTCGTCATCCTGCAGTACGTAGGAGAGGCTTCCATGCAGGATGCCCAGTCGCGACATGGACGATGGTGTCAGACGCGCAGCGTGCTTCTTTGTGCGCAACCCCAGGCCGCCCGCCTCCACACCCGTCAATGAGACGGCTCTGTCTCTGAGGAATCCGCTGAACATGCCGATGGCATTGGATCCGCCGCCCACACATGCCACCACTTCGTTGGGCAAGCGGCCCGCCATCTTCAGGAGTTGCGCGCGTGTCTCGGTGCCGATGACCGATTGGAAGTCGCGCACGATTGACGGGAACGGATGTGGCCCCAGTGCCGATCCCATTACGTAGTGAGTGTCGCGCACTGATCGGGTCCAGTCGCGGAATGCCTCGTTCACCGCATCTTTGAGCGTTTTTCCGCCATCGTCGACAGGGACAACCTCGGAACCCAGCAATCGCATTCTGAATACGTTGGGGCGCTGACGTGCCATGTCAACCGTGCCCATATAGATGCTGCACTTCAGGCCAAGCAGTGCCGCAGCCGTTGCGGTGGCCACACCGTGCTGACCAGCACCGGTTTCGGCAATGACCCGCGATTTACCCATGTACTGCGCAAGAAGTGCCTGACCGAGGGAGTTGGTGATCTTGTGTGCACCGGTGTGGTTCAGGTCTTCGCGCTTGAGGTAGATGCGCGCCCCACCAAGGCGCCGGGTGAGCCTCTCTGCGAAATATAGAGGCGTTGGACGACCGTTGTAGTGCTTCAGAAGGTCGGTGTATCGGTTTCGGGCCGATGTGTCGCGACGGAATGCGCGGTACGCCTGCTCCAACTCGCACAGAGCCGGCATGAGTGTTTCGGGCGCAAATTGCCCCCCAAATTCACCGAAGTAGCCCGGTCGAGTGTCCGAAGATGTTTTCACGAGGTGTGCTTCACAATATGATTCGGAAGATGCGACTCAGTCGGAGCCGGAATCCCTTTTCTGACCGGGGCCGGACTGACCAGAGAACCAGATGCACGGTTCCTTTCACTGCCGAGGCTGACACTGGACCAAAGTACCTCGAATCGAAACCCGCAGCCCAACTGTCGGCAAGCACGAAAATACATGATTCCTTCATTCTGTACCGAGCCACCATGGCGCCGCCTTCCCATAGCGAAAAGGAGAGCCACGCCTCGCGGTTGGCCATTGCACGTACAAGGTGATCGCGCAGGCGTTCCCAGAAGAACCAGTCGCTGCGCAGCGGTTCGGGCACCGAGTCGAGGTTCCCCTTGTACAACGTGAAGTCGTTGACCGAGTATCCAGCGCGCAACTGCCCATCGACATACAACGCCGGACGCACGATGTACCGCTTACCCGGGTTCTGCTGTCGGATGATGCCGGTGGTGAAGAAGAAGTCGCGGAACCCCAGGGAGTCCAGCGAGAACACGTCGCCACGCCGGGGTACGCAGTAGGCGGGCATGTTGTCGCGAGGTGAGTACTCGGCCGGCAGCGTGTCGGTGGCGGTTGACCAGTGGACACGCCTGGGCAGGCGGCGCGAGGTGTTGTCGAAAATCCCGTCGAGTGCCCACACGGTGTCGCCCGGCAGACCGGCCACTCGAAGGCAATTCCAGCGTTCGGCTGAGCCGGCGTCTCCGAGCACGACAATTGTGCCAATGTGCATGCCCCAGATCGGGTTGAGAGGGAAGTGGCTTCGCAGACGCAGAAGCACCGCGCGGTCGCCTTCGCGCAGTGTGGGGAACATCTGGTTGGTGCGGATTTCTACGGTATCGAGAAGGATGAACTTGACAGCAAGGACCACAACCAGCAGGATGGAGAGCCGCACCACAATGCGGTAGATGATGACCCGGCGGTCGACAGGCACAGACTGGTTGGCATCGCCTATCATCGGATCCCTCGTTCATCCGGGGAGAAAGCCGCGCTCAGTCGCGCTGCAGAACGGCCAGGAATGCCTCCTGGGGAATCTCGACATTCCCCACCTGCTTCATGCGCTTCTTGCCTTCCTTCTGCTTCTCAAGCAGTTTGCGCTTTCGCGAGATGTCTCCGCCGTAGCACTTGGATGTGACGTCTTTGCGGTAGGCCTTAACTGTGGTGCGCGCAATGATGCGCGAACCAATGGCCGCCTGGATCGCCACCTCGTACATCTGTCGCGGGATCAGCTCTTTGAGCTTTACGCACAGGGCCTGGCCGTAGGTGTAGCTGTTGTCGCGGTGTACAATGGCCGAAAACGCGTCGACCGGCGACTGGTTGATCAGCACGTCGACCTTGACAAGATCGCCTTTCTGGTATCCCTCCAGCTCATAGTCCATGGAGGCATACCCGCGCGACAGGCTCTTGAGCTTGTCAAAGAAGTCGATGATCACCTCAGATAGCGGGATGCGGTAGTGCAGACACACACGCGTGGTCTCCAGGTACTCCATATTGACCATCTGCCCGCGCTTGTCTTCGCACAGCTTCATGATCGCGCCGGTGTACTCGGTGGGCGTCACGATTTGCACCTTGGTGATCGGCTCGCTGATGCTGTTGGTGTGGTTGGCAGGCGGAAGTTTTGCCGGACTCTCGATGCTCAGAACCGTTCCGTCGGTCATCTCCACCTGATACCGCACGTTGGGTATGGTTGTGATGATGTTGACGTTGTACTCGCGCAGGAGTCGTTCCTGCACCACTTCCATGTGCAGCAGGCCCGAGAATCCGCCGCGGAACCCAAAGCCCAGCGCGGTGGAACTCTCCGGCTCGTAGTGGATGGAGCCGTCGTTGAGCTGCAGCTTTTCAAGCGCGGCGCGCAGGCTCTCGTAGTCATCTTTGTCAACCGGATAGATGCCGCTGAAGACCATGGGCTTGATCTCGCGATACCCCGGTAGGGCCTCGGTGGCGCCGTTTTCGCGTGTGGTAATCGTGTCGCCAATCTTGATGTCGGAGATGGTCTTGATATTGGCGACCGCGTAACCAACCTCGCCGACGCCGAGTTGGGGCAGGGGGAAGCGGTCGATTTTGAAGTACCCGACTTCTTCGGTCTGGTACAGCGCTCCATTGGACATGAACTTGATTGGTACGCCGGGCTTGAGCACTCCGTCAATCACCCGGACGTACGCCACAGCGCCGCGAAACGAATCGTAGATGGAGTTGAACACCAACGCCCGCACTGGCGCAGCGGCGTTGCCCTTGGGCGGCGGAACATCGCGTACCACGCGCTTGAGGATTTCGGGAACGCCCAGGCCGCTCTTGGCACTGCACCCCAGGATGGTACTCGCATCGATACCCAGCAAATCGGCAATCGCCCGGGCAGTGTTCTCCACGTGGGCCGATGGCAGGTCGATCTTGTTCATGACAGGAATGATGGTCAGATCGTGTTCCATCGCCAGGTAGACGTTGGTGAGCGTCTGTGCCTCGATGCCCTGACTCGCGTCTACCACCAGCACCGCGCCTTCGCACGCAGCCAGTGACTTGGAGACTTCGTAGGAGAAGTCAACGTGACCCGGCGTGTCGATGAGGTTGAGGCAGTACTCGTTGCCGTCATCCGCTTTGTACAGCATGCGGATGGGGTGCGCCTTGATCGTGATGCCGCGCTCGCGCTCAAGATCCATGTTGTCGAGAACCTGTGCCTGCATCTTCTGCTTGTCAATGGTGCCGGTGAGGTCGAGAAGACGATCGGCCAGGGTTGACTTGCCGTGATCGATGTGGGCAATGATGCTGAAATTGCGGATGAATCGCGTTTCGAACAAGAAGTGGTTCCGTCGGATTGAGTGGTTGGTTGCCGGCGAGGATACGAGCCGGACTGTCGGCTACTCGCAATGCCTGTGAAAATACACGATGCGTCGGGGAGGGGAGCGCCGGGTCACCCCCGTTTGGGCGGGGGGCACGTGCGCTTGTCGCAGCGCAAGCATGGGCGAACCCCCACACACGAGGACTCGGTGCTGCGCTTCGTCAGCCGGTGACGTTGAGCGAAGTCCCCGAATCATCGATCCGACGAGTGGGAGTCCGACGGTTGGGCAGGCAACCCAGCAACGCGGGCGGGGGTTCACCGCTGCCGGCGCCTGCACCGTACTCTCTGACTCCACACACTTCGACTGGGCTCAGGTGCGGCGCCCGGCGCAGCGCCATCCAGATGCATTCGCTTCTGCTGCGCTGCTCCCGGATCCGGTATTTGGCCCCGGGGAAAACGTATTTTCTCTCACGGAGGGACCGCTATGCGAATTGCCGGATTGCTGCTTCTTGTTGCGCTCTGTGTGACCGGCGTCTGGGCGGCCGATGCCGAGAAGGTCACCTGGGACAAAGACAAGTGCGAGAGTCTGGGCCTGAGCCTCACCGAGTGCCGGCAAATCCAGAAGTCGGGCCTTGCCGAGAAGAAGGTGCACGAACTGCTCGAATGCGGCATCTCCATCAGCGAGTATTTCAAGGAGCCTTGGAAGGCGCTGGGCCTGTCCGAGAAGAAATGGATCAAGAAGCGTCGCTCCGGCCTCACCAACGAGGACATGGCGCCAGTCAAGAAAGAACCGAAGGCCGGCGCAGCACGCTCCGACAGCACCGGAACCACAGATACTACGGTATACGCGACCCCCGCCCCCGAAACCAAGTGACATAGAGAGAGTAAGAGAAACACCCATGCTGCGACGATTTCTGAACGCCAAGATCCGCGACATCCGCCTCACGGCCACGCGTTTCACCTACGAAGGAAGCATCACGCTTGACGCCGAGTACCTCGAGAAGTCGGGCATTCTGCCCAACGAGGCTGTGACAGTGCTCAATGCCAACTCTGGAGCCCGGTTCGAGACCTACGCCATCAAAGGCAAGCGTGGATCCAAGGCCGTAGAGCTGAACGGTCCGGCTGCGCGTCTGGGTATGATTGGCGACGAAGTCATGGTTCTCACCTATGCCGACCTCTCACCGGAGGAGATCGCCGGACATGTGCCCACCATCGTGAGCGTCGGTCCCAAGGGGTGTCGCATGTTATCCAAGGGGCGCGAGCACCGCTGAGGCACGTCTGACGGCGTGGCCCTACCGGCGACCGCCGGTACCGGCTGTCGGTCGTTGACCTGGGAACCATACGGCCATGAGGAACCTGTTCCTTCTCTGCATCTTCCTCGGTATCATCCTCGCAGCCGTGCTTCTGGGCAGTGGACAGAAGGTGGATCCTGTCCCCAGCACCTCCGAGCCCAAGGCAGACCCTCGGATTCCGCACATCGGCAGCGTGCAGATACTTAACGGTTGTGGAGCGCACGGACTTGCCTGGGGTGCGGCAGGACTTCTGCGCGGCAACGGATTCGATGTCAAGAACGACGGCATTGGCAATGCCCCGGCATTTGGCTACCAGTTCACACTGGTGGTATCGCGCACGCCGGACATGACTGTTGCGCGGCAGATTGGCAAAGCGCTGCGCATCCCGCCTGACCGGGTGGTTCTCCTGCGCAGTGACGAGAATCGTTTTAATGTGACAGTTATTCTGGGACCAGATCTCGAAGGGAGATGGGAGTGAAACGTACCGCTGGAAAGCCGCTGGGCGGCAAAGCATTGGTCGATGCCATTGTCAAACACGCCGAAGACAAGAAGGCCGAAGACATCAAGGTCATTGACCTGCGCAAGGCATCGGCTCCGGCCGACTGGTTCATCGTGTGTCAGGGCGAACACCCAGTGCATAATCGCGCCATTGCCGACAGTATTGACGAGGGTCTGGCGGAGGCGGGAACCAAAGCGTGGCATGTTGAGGGCAAAGAAGACGGCCGGTGGGTTGTGCTCGACTATTCTGATGTGGTTGTGCACGTCATGATGCCCGACGCGCGCAAACTGTACGACCTCGAATCTCTTTGGGATGAGGGTGCTGCCGCTTCGTCAGCCGCGTCCGCACCCAAGGACTCGCCCAAAGCGCGCCTGAAGGCCAAGCTCAAGAGCACCATGAAGCAGCGCAAGTGGAAGATCGAGGAGTGACCGTGGGGCGCCGGCGTCCGTGCGGCGCACGCCCGTCCGCCAACACACGATCCCGCGCACGGAGCGCGCTGCGAGCTCGGAAGTGAGTGAACTCCCACCCCATATACCCGAAGATCGGCCCGAGCAGCTCCCGATCGTTGACATCCGAGCATACCTCCGGATCGCGCTCAACTCGGCAGTGACTGCGGTATTCGGCAATGACGTTGCATCCAGCTGCGACTATGTCGTTGCGCAACCCAGGAGGCGCGTCCGGGGCCATCTGTACAGCCCGTTGGCCCTGGGGCTGGCCCCACAACTCAAGCTCGAGCCCGAAGCAATTGCGCGCGCAATCGTCGAGGCGTCGGTCTGGGATAGCGCGTTTGTCGACGATCCGCGACAGAACGTTGTTGGCGGCTTCATCAATTTCCGCATGAGCCGGGCCTATCTGCACCGCGTTCTGCTGGCTGCGGTAACTGCCCCAGGGATCCCGGAACGCGATCTGGCCACGGCGCCCCCCCGCACGACCCACTTTGAAGTCGCAGATGCACGCTTCGCTGAACGCATGGCCATTTTCCACGCGCGCCAGTGCAGCTTGTTGCGCCACGCGGCGGTGCAGGGATTCTCGGAGTCGGATGTGCAAGGCGCGAATGCTGCGTTGCTTGTTGCGCCCGAGGAGGTGGAAGTTCTTGTGCAATTGGCCGAGTTCCCGCATGTGCTGGCGCAGGCGGCAGCAGCGGCTGGGCCACTGCGCATCACCACCTACGTTGAGGGGCTGGCTGTCGCATTCCACGCCTTCTACCAGAAGCACCGGGTTGTGTCGGGAGATCGGGCTCTCTCGGCCGGCCGGCTTCAACTGACGTGCGGCGTCAGGAATGTCGTGAGTATTGCGCTGAGACTGCTGGGGGTCTCTTCTCCCGAGTCAATGTGACTTGGATGCTCCAGTGTCGGCTGGATCCCGGTGCGCCCGCGCGATTTCGCCCCGGGTCCAGAGCTCGCCCAGACGGTACTTCTCCAGCCATGGCTTGAGTGTCATTGCGTCAAGGCGACGGAGGGTTGAGCCGGATGGAGCCTTCTCGCAGACGACCACGTTTTCGGGAACTTCGCTCATGGCGTCCACCAGGACATCGGAGTGCGTGGTAACAATCAGTTGCGTCCTCTCGGACGCCTCGACGAGAAGCCTGGCAATTGATGGAATAACATCGGGATGGAGACCAAGCTCCGGCTCCTCAATGCACACCAATGGCGGGGGTGTGGGATGGCAGAGAATTGCGAGAAGACAGAGGTACCGAAGCGTGCCGTCGGACAGGCGCGTTGCCGGGATGAGAAACGCCTTCTCCTGCAGGAAAACCTGCGTGGTACCACCCTCAATGATTACCTCATAGTCTTCGATGCCGTCGTACAACGCGCTCAGGCTCTCGATGATCTTCTTCTTGGTTAGGAGGGATCTTCGCATGTTGTTAAGTACAAGACCGAGGTTGCTTCCATCGTGGTTCAGGAAGTCGTTCGGCAGATCCGCTCTTTGGGGCGTTCTCGCCGGATTGCTCCTTCCGAAGAACCACTCACGAAAGATCCTGATCCGCGAGAACGCCTCCCCCAAGTAGGTGATTTCGGGATACTGGTCCGGTTCTTTGCGCTGGGAGAGAATGGACTGCTCCGGGTCCACGTCCTCGCGACGCAGTTCCCTTCGCGTGCCCTTCACATTCAAGACCGGGTGATTGTTCTCATAGCGGTAGTAGAAGTAAGTATCGGATTCTCCCGGGTGGGGGAACTCGTTCTCAATTCGTTCGTCAACGAGCTGGAATCGCTGCCGGGCTTCGGTGAATGAAAACTGATAGCGCAGGGGCATCTTCCCGGCGGGGTTGCTTACAACCGTCTCTACCTTTGCGACGGGAGTGCCGGCTTCGCCCCTCCAAAGCCAGTCGCGCACGCCCCCGCCCTCTCGCACCGGAAGTGCAAGCGCCTTTGGTGACGATTGCAGGAGCGCTAGGGCCTCGATGAGATTGGACTTGCCGGAGCCATTGGGGCCGATTACCACATTCAGGGGTTTCAACTCAAGCCCGGTCGCTGTGGGGCCGCCGTACGAGAGGAAGTTTGTGAGGGATATGCTCTGGATCATGGCGCAGGTCTGCCGGGCTTCGGGTTCGGGGTTCAAGAATCAACAAAATAGATTCACCCTCTCCGCAAGTCACTATCCCAGCTCTTCGCACACGGGCGTACGGCCATCGTGCTGGTCCTCACTGCCGCTTCTCGTTCCTGGACGGGGACTGTCCTGGTCTTCCGTCGTCGTTCACGGCGCCTCGTGGTCCACAGATTTGCGGGCCGCACAATCAACACCGAACAGACGCGCCGGACCCGCATCCCTTCGCGCTGAAAGAGACCCGAACGCAAACCGCAGTGGTGGAACCTACCGTGCTTTGAAGTAATTGGCGAGCGTATTGAGCTGGGACTGCGAAGCCTTGACTTTGGGGGCAAGGGCGCCCATGCCCTTCATGGAGAGAGAAACTCTGCGCTTCTTGGTGTCGACCGTGACAACGCGGACACTCACCCGGTCGCCAACCGACACAACCTGCTCGGGGGATTCGACGTAGGAGTCGGCAAGCTGCGAAATGTGGATGAGCCCGTCGCACACCGCATTGATGTCGACAAACACACCAAATGGTGTGATGTTCGTGACGCGGCCTGCGAGCACCGCATCCTCGGCGATATCGGTAAGCTTCAGACGACGCTTGTTGACCGCAGCCACAGGGACACTGAGGTATTTCTGCCCGGCCCGAACCTGGCCGATAAGCTTCTTTTCTACGTAGAGTTTGCGCACAAAATCGTCACACTGAAATGAACGCATCATTTCAGGATCGGCCACCAGCGCCTCTTCGGCCACGCCCAACTGGTCGCGGATTTCGTTGATCCAGTCGAAGTGGTCGGGGTGCACCATGGTACGATCGATGGGATTTTGTGCATTGGGAACTATTACGTAGCCGGCAATGTTTCTGCACACGTCTTCGGTCATGCCCGGGATATTGACAAGGTCGAACTTGCCCGAGATATTGGGCTGCTTGCGGATGTCTTCGACCAGCGACGCCGGGATATTGGCAACAAGTGGGAGCACTGAGTCGGCGATCTTGGTGGCAGGCACGCCGTTGCGCAGCTCCCGGTCGGCCAGAATGTGCATGACCACTTCGGTGAGCCGGTGCGGCGAAACAAGGTCTTGCAGTGCATGTACGGTGAAGTACTGGGCGCCCACTTGCGGAATAAGACTGGTGGGGCGGAGGTGCATGAGCGCCATGGCCATGGTCTTCTGCATGGATGCATCGAGGTCGCCGTAGCGAGCTTTCATCCATTCGGTATCGGCAAGTCCGGCGATGCGTGTGTCAACGCGAACCTTGACCAACTCGTATGGCGCGGTCTCCCCAGCCATGGCTTTGGAGACGAGAGCTTCGGCAGTGGGGGCACTCTCGGCGTCGGGTATCAGGAGTATGCTCGAACGATAGCGCATGAAGAACTGTCCGATGCGTGCTTTGAGGGCGGATGCGTCGGTGGGAGTGATTTTGACCCCGGCGGCTCCAAGCAATCGTCCCTCGGTGTCACATGCGACCACACTCACGGTTGATTCTTCGAAGAAACCAATGGCAATGACCGATCCGGTCATCCGCCGCCGGTCGACGCTCTGCGCGAGTTCCTTGTGGATGGTGCGCACAACCTGGGTCTCGGAGACATCGCGAAGATGCTCTTTGACTTCCTTTTCGACTATGGGTTCCAGTACCTTGTACCAGCATTCGTCGATGGCTTCGCAGATGATGTCGAATGCCTGGCTCTCAGGATTGGTGATGAAGTGCTCGCGCAGCAATTCGGTTATTTGGAAGATTTGGATGGAAAGCTTGAGGCGGATCTTCTTTTCGTTCTCAGATACGACGAGCGAGAGAAATTCCTTGCCGACCAGGTCGCGGGCATTGAGGATTTTGCCGGTGTACGCAGCAAAGGCCGGGTCTTTCTTGCTCTTGGGGACTACTTCGATGACGCCCTGCTCAAACGCGAAGTCGCGTGCCATGGCGCGCACGGTGAAATCGGTTGAGAAACGCTCGACCAGAATGTCTTTCACACCTCGCAGCACATCGTCGGGAGATGCCAGGCCGGCGTCTTTGCCAACGTGCTGAGACACTGCTTCATCGAGCGAGAAATCGTCTGTCTGTGCCACAATTGCGTCGGCCAAAGCGCCCAGGCCTTTGCGGATTGCTTCCTGGCTCTTGGATTTCGGATTGACGCGGTGAGACGCGACAAGATCGTCGAGTTCGTACGACGTAGTAACCAAGTCGATACGGTCGGATATTTCAGATGTGAACTCGCCGGATTTGGTGAGCGTTGCGATGATGCGCTTCTTCTTGGGCGCAAGAGCCGCAATGCCCTTGAGAAAGTCGTGGATCTCGCAGGTCTGCGCGATTTCCAGCTCGGAGGCCACCACCGGGTCGTAATCGGTGAGAAAGAAAGGTGAGTCGTTGTTTTCAATGGCCAGGCAAATTCGCTTAGCGACTGGCTCTGAAATGCCCCACCTATCGGCGATATAGCGAGAAAATTGGACCATGGGGAGTGCAAGTACCTGCGTTGCGCGATGCAAGACTCATTAAACTACACAATGCCATTGGTTTTGGCAACATATTTGTCATCAATGGCTCCTGCGTGGGGTTGAGACGCACTGCCCTCCGGAGATTCCTCGCTCGTCGCGCACCGCATCGAGCCATGTCCAGGTGTGCTCCCGCCGCGCCCCTGGATACAGCCTGCGGCCACACTTCGACGCCGCTTAGGGCATCGCTGGGAAAGTGGCGGGAGTGTATCGAGACGAGCGACCGGACGGCAAGAAGGCGAAGGAGCTGATCTCCTCCGCCTTCTTGACTAATATAGCAGAGAGAAGTGGAAACCAACTACTTCTTCTCAGCCACTTTCTTCAAAGAAAATTCCGCTCCTTGTCGCGCCGTTTGTAGAAGTCGTTGATAATGTGGAGGGCCTCGGCGGCATCGTCGGTGAGGCGCAAGAGGTCGTTGTCTTCGGGGGAAATGTACCCCGATTTCTCCATGGTATTTCTTATCCAGTCAACAAGTCCCTTCCAGTAGTCGACACCCATCAGAATAACCGGCAGGTACGAGATCTTCTGCGTCTGCACAAGCGTGAGAGTCTCAAACATCTCGTCGAGTGTGCCGAAGCCACCCGGAAGCACGATAACCGCCGAGGTGTATTTCAGGAACATCACTTTGCGCACAAAGAAGTATCGGAACGATAGCGGCGTTTTGATGTAAGGGTTGGAGGTCTGCTCAAAGGGCAACTGGATGTTAAGACCGATCGACTTTCCGCCACCCTCCGATGCACCCTTGTTGGCCGCCTCCATGATGCCCGGGCCGCCCCCGGTGATGACCCCGTAGCCGCCCTTTGCCGCAAGTCGAGCGACCTCCTGAGCCAAACCGTAGTACGACTCCTCGTGCTTGGTGCGGGCAGAGCCGAACACCGTGACGCACGGCCCCACGCGCGACAGCGTCTCGAAGCCTTCGACAAACTCCGACATGATGCGGAATATGCGCCAGGTCTCTTCTTCGAATGGAGAGTCACCTTTCTCTGCGTTCATGCGCCGTCCCTTCGTTGATGTGTGCGTATTTGGATGTCTTCGAAACAGCGGGGGACGTTCCCCCCGGACTATTTTACATGAGGGATCGGGGCGTCGGTGCGCCCGCAGCCCCCGCACTGATTCTACCGAGGTTCCCGCGCGAATTCAACGAACGGACGTGTCCTTGACTCCACGCAAACAACGCAGGGTCCCCGCAGCTAGCGCGCAACCTCCGTCGCTGTCCACGAACATGGTCACGCGCATCCGGAAAATACAGCACGAACCGCCTGCCACGTATCTGTCGGTGCACGTCGACATGCAGGTGCTTGCCCACGTGCGCGATCTCCGTGTGGTGCGGGAGTACACCATCTCCACCTCGGCGTTTGGGGTGGGCAACGCTTCCGGCTCCAACCAGACGCCTCCGGGTCTCCACCGCATTGCGCAGAAGATCGGGGACGGTGCGCCGCTGTATGCGATCTTTCGCAGCAGGGAGAACACCGGCGTTCTGTGGCAGCCGGGTCTCATTGAGGAGAATCTCATCCTCACACGTATCATGTGGCTGGCAGGACTGGAGGAGGGCGTCAATTGCGGCGCCAACATCGACTCTCACGATCGCTACATCTATATACACGGCACCAATCGCGAAGACCTCATTGGCACACCGCTTTCGCACGGCTGCGTTGTGATGCGCAATGCCGATGTGATTGAGCTGTTCGATGCGGTGGAGGAGGGCACACTTGTCGTCATTGACCATTGACGGTCGTCAATACTCGTCACTTCACTTTGTGGGAATTCTCGGCTCCGGCATGAGCGCCATCGCCCAGTACCTGCGCTGGAGCGGGCTGGAGATAGCCGGCTCCGACCGGCTTGCCGACTCGGCCGACAGCAGACGGACTCGCGCGTGCCTTTCGGAGATCGGCTGCCGCGTGGATCCGCAGGACGGCCGCAGCATCGGAGCCGCAACCGGCGCACTGGTGGTCTCAACCGCCATCGAGAGCAGCAACCCCGACATCGCGGAGGCCAACGCACGGGGCCTGCCGGTTTTCCACCGGTCAGAAGTGCTGGCAGCCATTGTTGACACAAAGCGCACCATCGCGGTTGCCGGCACCAGCGGCAAGTCAACGGTGACGGCCATGATCTTCGACTTTCTCGATCACTGCGGCATGTCGCCATCGGTGATCACGGGGGCAGGACTGAGCAGCCTCATCGATAGGGGATTCATCGGCAATGCGCGGGTGGGGAAGTCGGACCTGCTCGTGATTGAGGCCGATGAGAGTGACGGTACCCTGGTGCGCTACCATCCACACCTGTCACTCTTCCTCAATGTGTCGAAGGATCACAAGCCGGTTGCGGAGACCCAGGCCATGTTCCGCACGCTGGCCGCGCAGTCGGCCCATGTGATGAAGAACGCCGAGAGCGAGGAGCTGGCAGAGCTGCTCGCCGAACGGACATTCGGGTTCGGACCTTCTGCCATGTGTCGACCCGACAAGGTGACACCACGGGGATTCTCGACGCGGGTCACCTGGCGCGGGACCACCTTCGAGCTGCGACTACCGGGTGCGTTCAACGTGGCCAATGTCATGGCTGCGTTCTGCGTGGCAGAATCCCTAGGATGCGAGCCGAGCGCGTTGGCCAAGGCAGCGGCCTCGTACCGGGGGATCTACCGGCGGTTCTCGGTGTATCCGACATTGCGGGGAGTGTCCGTGGTGGATGACTATGCACACAACCCGGAGAAGATCCGGGCTGCATTGACAACTGCGCAACTGCTCACACCCCGGGTGCTTGCGATCTTCCAGCCGCACGGGTTCGGGCCAACCCGGTTTCTCAAGGATGATCTGGTGGAGACGTTTGCGGCGGTGGTGCGACCGAAGGACGAGCTGTTTCTGCTACCCATCTACTACGCGGGGGGCACCGCAGACAAGAGCATTTCGTCGGGCGACATTGCGGCGCCGCTGGCGGGGAGGATCGCGGTGTCAACTCCGGCATCGCGGCCCGAGCTGCTCGATGCGCTCGCGCAGAAGGCGCGAAAGGGCGATTGCGTGATTCTCATGGGAGCCCGCGATCCGTCGCTGGAGGCGCTGGCCCGGCAGATTGTGCAGGCTCTGGGAGGGCTCGTTACGCCCTGAGACGGCGCAGAACTTCCGCAACAACATCGGCCTTCTTCGTCAGCATCTCTCCCCCGGCCTTCATGTCCTTGATCTTGGCACAGTCCTGCTTCTCCTCATCACCACCGATGATGATGGTCAGCAGTGCACCGCATGCGTCGGCCTGCTTGAATTGCTTGCCCAGCCCGGTTGGTTTAAGCGGGAACTCGGCTGAGATGCCGGCGCCACGGAGTGACTGCGCCATCTCGATGGTCTTGCCGGGGTATGCATCGTCCAGAGCTGCCACAAACACCTGCGAACGAGGCTGCGCTGCCGGACCAATGCCCTTGTCGCGCAGCAGCTCTGCCAGCACTACGTCTCCCGCCGCAAACCCGACGGCCGGCGTGTCCTGGCCGCCGTACGCCTTGACAAGGTGATTGTACCGGCCACCGCCGGCGATGGCGCGCAGCGTTCGCTGCTTGTCGAGAAGCTCGAAGACGATCCCCGTGTAGTACGCCAACCCTCGCACAATGCCGATGTCAAATGAGGCGTAGTCGCGCATGCCGAACGTTTCAAGGTGCGCGAGGAGCGTGCGCAGGTCTCCGGCTGCCGGTAGGTTCGGGGCAACGCGCTCCACCTCTTCCAGTGACTGAGCGGAGAGCGCCGCAACGACCCTGGCGCGCACCGTGGAGTCGGGCACCGCTACTGCCACCTCGCGCTCAAACTCCTCGGCCGGCACTTTGTGCTTCTTGTCCAGCGCCGCATACAGCAGCGGTAGTGCCTCCGGCGCTACACCCACCGATGTGAAGAGCTGCTCGAGCAGGTGACGGCTTGACACATGCACGGTGAAGTCGTTGGCAGTGAGTCCGAGGTCGCGCATCATGTCGATGGATGCGGCGATGAGCTCGGCATCGGCAAGAACGTCCTCAATGCCCAGGATGTCCATATTGAGCTGGTAGAACTCGCGCAACCGGCCCTTCTGCATGCGCTCGTAGCGGAAGAGTCGCGGTATCGAGTACCATCGGACGGGTCGCTTGAGCATGCTCCCGCGCGCTGCCACCATACGAGCAACGGTGGGCGTCATCTCTGGCCGCAGGGCCATCATGCGTCCGCCCTTGTCCTCGAAGGTGTAGAGCTGTTTCTCGATTTCGTCGCCCGACTTTGCCGTGTAGACAGGGAGCGCCTCGAACATGGGGCCATCAACAGCCTCAAAGCCATAGCGACGACATGTCTTGTGCCATGAGGAGAAGATGAACTCCTGAAAGAGCATGTCTTCGGGGTAGAAGTCACGGGTACCTTTGGGGCCGGCTGGAATTTCCATGGTCGGGGTCCTGGAGTGGTGGAGTGATGGAGTGATGCCCTGCGAAACGTGCGAGTCCTTTGTCAATGGCTGGAAGGGGGGCGGTGTTCTCCCATCAGACGATGGTTCGTTGGTCTGGCATTAATATACACGGCGTTTCAGAGGCGCGGGGTCCGGGCCACTGACAGCTGCCTGCTGACCGCTTGCCTGCCGAAGACACCGAGATTCCGACATCCGCCGCTGCCGATCGACCGGCGGTTGCTCCGCGCGCTGTTACCCCGCCACCGCATCCTGCCCAAAGAGTCCCTGCAACGCGCCGAGAATGCCCTTGCGGCCTTTGCGGGCATCAGCCCGTTTCTTGCGCTTGATCGCCCGTGCTAGCCTGCGCACGTGCGTGCGCTCCCACTCGCGCCAGGCGGCAAAGTGCTTGTACGCGCGCTCTGCCTGCACAAACTCCGGCGGATGGATGAGGCGTCTGCCGTTCTCCTGTCGCGGTGGATGCACCAGATGCAACATCTCGTGGTACATCACCGACTCCAGTGCAAATTGCGGGACCGCTGGATGGTTGTACACGCCGGCTATGGTGATGAGGCTGTACCTGGTCCCGTCCTTGTTGTACCGGAACGACTGATACGATGTGGTGGTTGCCGAGCGGCCCCAGCGCAAACGCGACTGCAATGCGTCGGCGAAATGCAGACTGTTGAGATATTGAAAGATCTCCTTGAGGTCGAAGGTGCAGCCTGCAGTGGTGCTCTCGAACTTGTCGGGATTGACCGGGTTGTGGAGTCGCTTTGCGTCAAGTCCGAGAGATTCGACGTACTTGTGGATCCGCTCTTCGATCTCACGGCGGCGCAGGGCAGTGGCCGAGCCCTTGCGCGGTTTGGGCTGCATCGCCCACTCGATGAGCATGCGCTTCACGTCAACCGATGCGTCGGCCAGGTATTTGGGTACCACCAACTCGCGCTGCTGCTGACCCCGACGCGCGCGCACGTACCACCCGCGCTTGAGGCGCGCGGAGACGGTTACGGTGAGGTGCGGGGTGTTGTCCTGCGCTATGAGCTCATCGAACGTGGGAACCGGGAAGAGGTCGAGCGCGAGCTGTTCGAATTGGAGTGCCATGGTCCGGACGTTCGGGGTGTGCGCGGCTTGGTGCCCGCAAAAGGGGCACCCCTGCGCTGACGGGATGCGTCGTGGCCGAGACGCCGGCTCAGAACGCGAAGGTGAGGCCGAACCCAACGAGTCCGAGCACGCCGAGGGTTTCGGCGATGATTCCACCAGCCAACTTGCCTCTGTACGATGCCTCGATGTCTTTGTACTTGTCCATGTACGTAGTGTGCTCGGCGCTCGCCTGGGCCACAGCCTCCATCTTCGCAGTGAGGTCTTTCATCTCGCCCCAGTCCTTGCCTACCGAAATGATCAGTGGCGTTCCCACAGCCAGTCCTGCCACGCCGACACCGAGGCATGCGAACCGGAAAACCTTCTTCTGCTTGGCAACCGTGCCCGTCTTTGCACTCTTCTTCGCGCGTGGTTCCTGCTTCTTGTTGGCATTCGGCTCGGAACTCGTCGATTCGGTCGGCTGAGGCGTTGGGTCGGCGGCCGATGCCCCGTAAGAAAAGGGCACGCCATCCTGCACGTACTGCGTTTTGCCGTCAATTGTGAAGTGCAGTTGCCCGTTCTGCCGGAAGTCACCGTTGCGGACGATGACGTTGGGATTCTGCGCATTGATACCGTACGCGGAGTAACGCAGTACGAAATTGTTCATGACCGTTCCCGCAGCGGTCTTGAGAATGATCACGCCATTCCAGTCGAATGGATTGGCCAGTTGCGTGCTCTTGGGATTGTAGTCTGCGTCGTACTGCGAGGTGAAGACCACCGGCTCCTCAGTTGTGCCTTCCACCACGAGCTTCCCCTCAACGCGCATGCCGGTGAATGCCTTGAACAGGAGCACGCAACCCTGCTTGAGAGTGAGTTCCTTGCCAACCGGGACAATGTAGTCCTGGTCCACAATGTAGGGGTTACCGGCCTTCTCAAGGACTGTGTTCTGCGCAAGGTTTCCGTCCAAGTGGGTTTCGGCCATCGATCCTGCCGTCAGAAGCAGGGCCAGGAGCGCCGCAGATGTCGTCTTCATGGAAAATGCACCTTTCGAATATGGGAGTGTCCAGCAGATGAAAATACGTGGGAATCGCGTTCCGGTTCAAATGCTCGGGTCGGGCTGAAGGAGGGATCCTGCGACCACCCGGGGGATCGCCGCCTCCCGCGCTACAGCTTCGACAGCGTGGCTACTGCCTCCTGGTAGCGCGGATCGCTTTGCGAGTTGGTGAGGTTGCGCTTGACATTGTACCATGCTTGCCGGGCAGCCATCAGGTTGTCCTGGCTGGGGTCGGCCTTGTGCAGGGCAGAGCGACACTGCGCAGAGCAGTACAGCGCGTCTTTGACGATCTCGGAGCGGCTTCGAGCCACACTCGGCTTGAGCACCGACTGGTCGAAGCAGGTGATTGCCTGCGCGTACTTGCCCAACTTGGCGTAGAGTTGGCCCGCAGAGAGATCGAACTGCGCGTCGTTGTACTGCTTGGTGTTGATGATGACGAGGGCTTCTCTGGAGCGGCCCTTCCCCACGTAGGCGTCAAGCAGCATCAGATCGCGCTTCACGGCGTCGGGATGGTTCCCGGGCGCCGCCTCCAGGGCCGCAATGGCATCGTCGAGCGCGTGCTTCTGCATGGCAGCTTGACCGAGCGCGACCAGGTCGGTCTCCTTGTATTTCTCCTTCAGCGCGTCAACCGGCGACTTCTTCGGCTTGGGTGGCGGCGCGGCGGGCTTGGCCGGCGCGGGCGCGGAGGGCGCGGAGCGAGCCGCAGCGACCGGAGCGGTTGGGGCCGGTTTGGGCGGAGATGGCTCCGCCGTCTGCTGCGCGTCGCCGCCAAGGGGACGCATCTCGTCGGCAGGTGCGGGCGAAGGCGCGGGCTCGCTCGGCGGCATCGGGGCCACGACCGACTGCGCGGGCGCCGCTGCCACCTTCGGCGGCGGCGCCTTGGGCCCGCTCACCACCGCAAGCACGATAGCGCCCGCCACGACAAGCAATCCGCCCGCCGCTGCAGCGGGAATCCACACCGCCTTCCGCTTCCACACGGGCAGTGCGCCCGATCGTGCGGCCTTCACCGACTCCGGATCTGCCAGAAACGACTGAATGACCTTGTCGGGCGGATCGTCGGTGAGTTGCTTGTGCGCCGCCTCCAGCGACACCAGCAACTCTCGTACGCTCGTGAACCGGTCTTCGCGCTTGACTTCGAGGCACTTCTGGCAGATCTTCGCGATTACCGGCGGGATGGAGAAGTCAAATTCGTTGAATGCGCGGTACTCGTTGGTGATCTTGCATTTCATCAAATTGGTGATGGTATTCTGCGGGAACGTCTTGGCGCCCGTGAGCATTTCGTAGAAGATGGTACCCCACGCATACACGTCAACGCGCGCATCCATGTCGATGCCGTCAATTTGTTCCGGCGCCAGGTAGGGGAGCGTGCCCACAATGTTGCCATCGACCGTGTGCAGGCTTGTCTCGGTGGGTCGTGCAATGCCGAAGTCCATGAGCTTGACCTCACCGCCGCGCGAAACCATCACGTTGGCCGGCTTGAGATCGCGATGGATGATGCCGGTGTAGGTCTTGCCGTAGATGAGGACCTTGAGCGTGTGCGCATATCCGAGGGCACGGGCAACGAGAATCGCCACTGCGGTGCATACCGTGGGAGGAAGCTTGCCCCTGCGGCTGATGACCGCCTCCAGCGATTCGCCCTCGATGAGTTCCATCTCCAGGAATGGCATGCCCTGCCACTCGCCCACGTTGTAGATCTCGACGATGTTGGGGTGGCGCAGTTTGGCCGTGATCTTGGCTTCGGTTTCAAACCGCTTCTTGAGATCGGACTGCGATGACGGGAGGACGATCTTGACAGCGCGGTGCACTTCGAGCTTCTCGTTCCAGATCTTGTACACCCGAGCCATGCCGCCCGTACCAAGAACCCCCACCACAACGCCGGAGCCGAGTGGGACCTGTTCGTCTCCGGTGGGCAACTCGGGGCGACCCATGATGCCCGTGGCAGAGATGGGCGAGATGGCGGTCTTGCCCGAAAACGCGCCGGTTCCTCCTGACAAGGGTTGAACGGACGCAGTCCGGGGTGGCGGCTGCACGGGTGCATCCGGACCCTCGACAATTGTCTTGTCAACGCTGGGATGCTGGTGTGGATCGGTGTTCATGGGTCACTCAGAAAAATGCGACGATTTCGACGCCGACGACGCAGGCCGACCCAAGGATGATGCCGAGCGTGCGGCTGCCCCCCGCAGACCTGGCCAGGTCCTTGTAGTGCTGCTGCCTGGGGTCCGCGTCGTTCAGCGCGCGCTGCTCAAACTTCATGTGGTTGCCCTGCTCGATCACCGCCCAGGTGAAAGCCACGATTGACGCGGCGCCAAGTCCGAGGCGCAGAAGCGTCTTGTTGGTGAAGGGGCTCTTGTACTCGAGTGTCTTGTTGACGTTGACAGTCTGGCTTCGGCCCACAGTAACTTCTTCGCTTGTCGAGGTGTAGTTCTTGTTGGGGTGCCGGATCTCCAGACGATACTTGCCGGGATTCATCAGGTCGTTGGTGAGAGGCGTCTTTCCCAGAGATGTCGCGATGATGACCTCGGCGCCCTGAGGATCGGAATCCACCCGCAGTGTGCCGAACTTCGCGGTGATGGTCTTCTCGACGACGGTTTTCTGGCCGTCCTGGATGAAGAGTTCTTCGATGAGGCTGGTCTTCTGCACCGGGTCAACCAGCTTGAGCGTGTAGCGACCGGGTTTGAGCTTCTTGTCGAAGATGGGGGAGTCGCCGATGTATTTGTCGTCGAGCCACACTTCGACACCGTCGGGCTGGGTCTTCACCTCAAGTGTGCCGTCGGATGCTGCACGGGCTGAGCCCGCAAAGACACCCAGCAGAACCAGCGCGCAGCTCACTGCCATACCGATTCTCATCGTAGCTCCTTTTTGATCCTGGATTGCACGGGAACGTGTATATTTAGGTGCTTTTCTGCCATGAAAGATACAACACTCCCATGGTGTGGTAGGAGAGAAATCGGTTGCGGGCGGACTTGTTCCGAGGCTCAGTGCCCCGGCAGCGGCTCCGTCCCCCAACGCCCCAGACCGGTCACGCGTGCCTCAAAGGCAGCGAAGGCGCCGGGGAGTTTGGGTGTCTGACTGCTGACGGCTGAGGTCTGACCGCCGGCTTCGTGCCGTCCATTCGGAGGAGGTCTCCAGTGTTCGATACCGGCAAAGTGATCTGGAAAGAGGGCATGTTCCTCCAGCCGCAGCACTTCCAGCAGGCTGAGAGGTACCTCCTTGACGTTCTCGGCTCGCACGCGCAGACCTACGTGCCGCACGGATACGGGTTCACTGGCTTGACCGTTGATGTTGATGGGTTGGCCAACGGGCTCTTCGGCGTGACACTGTGCACCGGTATCCTCCCCGACTCCACGGTCGTCAGCATGCCGCAGAAGGACCGGATCCCGGCACCCCGCTCGTTTGCGGAGCAGTTCGGTCACGACGTCCAGTCGCTTGACGTGTACGTGGGCGTGCCGGTTGCTGTTGAGGGACGCACCAACGTGAGTGCGGGCGCAGCGCAACTCGGTGGGATCTCTCCCCGCTACCGCAGCCGTACCGTGAGCGTGGCCGACGAGGTAGTGGGCGCCCAGCGCAAGGAGATCGAGGTCGGAGCCCCCAACTTCGCGTACCTGTTCGGCGGTGAGAGCCTCGACACGCACTCCTCACTCCCCGTCGCGCGTCTGGTGCGCAATGCGCGAGGTCAGGTCACTCTCGACGAAATGTTCGTTCCGCCCCTGCTCTACATCGGCGCGTCGGAGCACGTGCTCGGACTCCTGCGCGGCATGCTGGAGGTGTTGCTGGCCAAGATAGCCGCTTTGTCGCAGGGGCGGCGTCAGACCGCAGGAGGACTTGCTCAGTTCAGCGGGGGGGAAGAAACCGCGTTTCGACTGCTCCAGACTCTCAATACATATACTCCTCTGATAAATCACCACCACATCGCGCCTGCGGTTCATCCGTACGACTTGTTCTGCGCACTGACGCAGCTTGCCGGCGCGCTCTGCACGTTTTCCGGCAGTGTCTCCATCAAGAACCTGCCCCGCTACGACCACCGCAATCTGTCTGCGGTGTTTGAGCGCTTCTCCGTAGTCGTCCGCGAGGTGCTGGGAGCCGACATTCAGGCCGGCTCAGCGACGTTACCGGTGCGTCAAGTGGGACCGGCGACTTTTGCCGTAGAGGGCGCCGACCAGAAGACCCTTGCATCCTCCAAGTGCTACCTCGCGGTGTCGGCGAATGTGCCCGAGAAGGAACTGATTGTTGGCGTTGTCCAGCGCATGAAAGTCTGTTCGCGCGCTCGCCTCGATGTGCTCATCTCCTCGGCCATGCCGGGCGTCCGACTCATGCACACTGCGCGTGCGCCCGAGAATCTGTCAACCAAGCCCGGGTTCCAGTATTTCCAGCTCGACCAGCAAGGCGACCTGTGGCGCGATATCGTCGAAACTGGAAGTCTCGCGGTGTATTTTCCCAACAACTACCAGAACCTCGCCATCGAGGTTGTCATCCTGCGGCAGTAACGCCGGGAAGAGACAGCAGCCGTGCTCAAACGCTCCTTTGCCGAGACTCTCATCGGTCAAACAATGAATCTTGACGTCACCAAGAGCATTGGTGGCCCCAAGAGCATAACCGGATTGTGCACCGATCTCTTCCTCATTGCCATCCGCGTGCGCGAGGCCGAGGATCTCGGTGCGCCCGAGGCATTGCGCAAACTCATCACCTACTACATCGATCTCTTCGGCAAGAACTGCAAGGCGCTCTCGATTCCGCAGGAGTCGGTTGACGAGTGCACATACGCGGTGGTCGCACTCATAGACGAAACCGTGCTGTCGGTGCCGGGCGAGTGCCGCGACTACTGGCTGGCGCGCCCCTTGCAGCTCGACTACTTCGGCACCAATCTGGCAGGGCAGGAGTTCTTTCAGAAACTGGAGCGCATCATCGTCTCCATCGAGAAGAAGAAGGACGTTCTCGACGTCTACTACCTGTGCCTGAGCCTGGGCTTTGAGGGCAAATACAAGATGGGCAATGCTCAGGAGCGCACCGCGATCGTCGAGGATCTGGGCAACAAGCTCTCCCGTTCCCGAGGTGGCGCGCAGGGCCCTCTCTCCCCTCACAGCTACTTCGCCGAAGCCACCGGCGGACGGGTGCGTGGAGCAGTGCCTGTGCCGCTGTGGGCAGTGGCCGCAGGATGCGCAGGTGCGGTTGCAGCATGGTACGCCGTCTTGCAGTTCCTCAACAGTTCGCAGGCGAGTGCAGTGCTTGACATTGTGCGGCAGGTGTCCGCCCGCTAGACGCATACAGCCAGAGAGTGACGAAGTTCCATCTATGCGCAGAATTCCCGTCTGGACAATCATTCTGTGGATCGTGGCGCCGCTTCTCGGCGTTGTCGGTCCGCTGCTCTCGTGGCTGACACCCATGCCCGGTTGGATCGGCTGGCTGTGGGGCGCGCTTCTCTGGGTTGGCGCCGCAACGTGGATTCTCCTGCGCCTCCTCACCTCCAAGCCGCGCAAGAAGACCTCCGTGGCCTACGCCACCGACAGTGCGGCCTACCAGCGCATTGTGCGCGAGACCGAGGCCGCGGTTGACAGATACCTGCGTACCGCCATTGGCAAGCGGATCGGACGCAAGGCCCTCCTCTACGAGAGACCGTGGTTCCTCCTCTGCGGCGCATCCAAGGCCGGCAAGACCACACTCCTGCGCGGCTCGGGCCTCAATTTCCCGGTCACCTACCCGTCCGAAGCCGACGGCATGCAGATTGCGGGATCTGCGCAGATCACGTGGTACTTTGCCAACGAAGCCGTGTGGATCGATGTGCCCGGTGTGCTTATGGACGACTCGGGCAAGGATGAGTGGCAGGGCCTTGCCGCTGCACTGGCCAAGGTGCGGCCCCTGCGTCCGGCCGATGGCATTGCGCTGGTGGCAAGCGGCAGCGACATTCTCAATGGCGACGATACTTTTGTGCGCGACACTGCGCGCATGTACCGCAGACGGATTGACGAGCTCATTGCCGGGTGGGGGATTGAGTTCCCGGTGTACCTGCTCTTCAATCGCGCCGACCAGATGCCCGGGTTCACCGAGTTCTTTGCAGCCCGTCCCGACCTGCATCAAAAGCAGATACTTGGCGCCACCCTGCCTATGGAGAAGCAGCGGATGATGCCGCGGGTCGCTTTTGCCGACGAGTTCTCGCTGCTCTCCTCCGCGCTCGGGGGACTGCGTCTGGAGATGCTTCATTCGCAGAAGGATGCTGGGCGCAAACGCCTCATCTGCCGGTTCGTCATACACTTCGAAGGCATGCAGGAGAAGCTCGGGGCCTACGTGTCGGAGCTGTTCAAGCCGTCAAGTTACGTGGGCAAGCCCATCTTTCGCGGCTTCTACTTCACGAGTTGTCGGGAGGAGAAGCAGACCGGCGCGGACACTGCCCAGGTGCAGGATGTGGGCAACACCATCATCAACCATCCGCTGAATCCCCATCGAGTGGCCGCAAAACAGGCGCCCGCTGCGCCCAAGGCCGGGCCGACCATGCGCTCGGTGTTCGTGCTCCCGCTTTTTCGCAGTATCATGGTGCGAGACCGGTCGCTGGTCACTGTCACGCGCAAACGATCTCAGGCCGATCTGCTGCGGTACTACCTCGTGTCAGCCGCCGTCGTGGTCGCCACCGTGGGCGTTGGCGCGCTCGTTCTCACGGCGCGCAACGCGTCGAGCCGGCTGCTCACGGAGGTCCGACAGAGTCTGTCCGGCATCACGGGAACCGCAGAGACCATCCCCGACCAGTACGCGCAGCTCGAGGTTCTGCGTATCAACGCCGAGCGCCTCGAACGATACGCCGGGACCAGACCGACGTTCGTAGGTATGCTGGGTTTTTCGCGCGGCAAGGAGTTGCGCGACGAGGTCCGACGCATCTACTTCGACGGCCTCCGACGTCTCGTGGTTGGCCCGGCTGTCAAGTACCTGGAGTATTCCATCCGGGGCAGTACCGAGAGCTTCGGCGAGCTCACGGGTGAACAGTACGACGCGTTGTACGCGTCGCTGAAGGCGTACCTGTCGGTCTCCGAGGCAGTGTCTACGCGCGTGGGCGACATCGACACAACCTTCCTGCGCTCGGTGCTCACCGATGCGGTCACCCGGTCCCTCGTCTCGGCCACCGAGATGCCTCGCCTGCCACAGAGCGTGGAGACCATTCTCGACGCGAACATGGGAGCGTTCCTTCGCTACCTCAAGCGGCAACAGTATCCCCCCATGCAAGAGAATCAGCGCATTGTTGCCGAGGCTCGCGGCCGGCTGCAGCGACTCCCCGACGCCCGGAGCCTGTATCAGACGGTCATCAACCGCATTGCTCCCGATGCCCGGCAAATCTCTCTCAATGACATGCTGGGCCGCACGGGTGAGGGGATTCTCGCCTCCGATCAGACGGTGAGTTCGCTGTTCACGCAGGATGGGTTTGAGACGGGCGTTCGCGATGCATTGACCGAAGCAAGCAAGAACCCCTACAATATTGACTGGGTGGTGGGGCTCACCAAAGATCAGGTGTCGGAGAGCACGCTTGACGCCAAGACACTGCGCGACGCAATGGTAGAGGCGTACCTGGCCGACTTCAAGGTCAAGTGGCTCGTCTTTCTCGGATCGGTGCAGGTGACGCAATTCGGAGACCTGGCCCGCGCCTCCCGCATGCTCAAGCAGTTGGCCGGGCCGCGCTCCGAGCTCGAAGTGCTGCTCGAAGTTGCCGCCACCACCACATATATGGATCCTGCCACCAAGGCAGGAGAACTCGGCGACAAGGCACTGGCCCTCGCGTCGAAGAGCAAGGCGGGAAAGGGCCTCGCAAAGAAAGCCGACAAGATCGAAGGCGCGGTATCGTCGCTGCCTGTGGGACAGTCCACGCCGTTTGACCAGCTCAACCGGTTCTTCGATCCGCTGCGGTCGTTCCAGCGCTCCTCGGGTGGAGCATTTGGCGGATATCAGGGATATCGCGACAAGCTGCTCTCTCTTGCCGAGAAGCTCGACCAGATCACCACGCGCGGCGAAGACCTCATTGTCACCGTACTTGACGGGAAGGAGAACGACCCGCTCCTGGGCTCGTGGCAGTATGTGCAGAACGAGATGGCGGGCATGCCCGACGAGCTCTCCACTGCCCTCAAGGGCGTGCTGGTTGCCCCGATCCAGAATACGGGCACTGCGGCCTCTGCCGTTTTGTCGCGCGCACTCACGCAGCAGTGGCAGGCACAGGTGGTCAAGGCCTATGCCGCGCGCATCGCGGGCCGCTTCCCCGTGTTCCCCCGCGGCGAGGACGCCTCCTACAAAGAGGTCATGGACTTCTTCCGTCCCAACACCGGCACGTTCTGGGGCTTCTACGACCGCGCTCTTTCGCCGTATCTTGTCAAGACCGAGGCGGGGTGGATGGTGCGGTCGCTGGGAAGTGTGTCTCTCAACTTCAATCCGCAACTGGCTCAGGTGCTGGTGAAGGCCGAACGCATCCGCGACATATTCTTCAGCACCGACGGTACCGAACGTGTCTTCCAGATCACTGCGTCGCCATTGTCATCCAACAAGAACACCGGAACCTTCGATGTGAACGGTGTGCAGTTCAAGGTGACGCCCAAGACCTCGTCGGTCCTGTTGAGCTGGCCGGGGGCGAGCAAACCGCAGGGAGCCGCGCTCAAGGTGCAGGTGAACGAGACGTTCTCGCAGGATGTGTCATTTCCCGGGCCGTGGGGGCTGCTGCGGCTCTTGCGCGCGGCGCAGGTATCCAAGATCAGCCAGTCGACCTTCAGCGCGCAGTGGGAAGTGAACGTGCAGAATATGTACCGCATCCAGCAGACCTACCGCATGCAGGTGGGTGGGGCAGACCACCCGTTCTGCGAACAGGTGTTTGAGGGATTTGAGGTTCCTACCGAATTGATTGCGTCGAAGGCGCAGGGCGGCGCATCCCAGTAGTGGTCGTTGGTGGATGCTTTTCCTCTCTCAGTCTTCCGGTCCTACCCGACAAGCAGGTCGCCCCTGACGGGGCTGCGGGGGCCTTCTCTCACATCGGTTTCTATAGAGAGGTCGTCCCTACGGGACTACAGGCCGCGATGACACTCCACGATGGGACGAGACCCGTCGATCCATTGATGCATCTTTACGCCCGACGAAACTGCTTGATCACGCGTACGAATCGGCGCAAAGACGAGATCGTCCTCGCCGAGATCCGGTCCCACAGCGGGTTGCCCACGGTTTCACCCATGAGTGTTGTGGCGCGAATGAGGTCGGCCAGGTGCGAGAGGGCGTCGATCTTCTGAGGATTGAGCCGCAACGCGAGGCGGCCGGTGCGCGCATTGGACGAGCCGTCGTAGATTTCGGCGAAGTCGGCCATGTCGGTGGTGATGGGCAGCCTGCCGGTCAGCTCAACCTCGAAGAAATTCTTTTTGTCAACAGTCACGAACACATTGCAGAAACTGTCGAGCCGGTCGTTGTCGTCCTGGTCGTCGATTTGGATGGGGAAGTTCTTCTTGACTTTGGGTACCGAGCCATCGGCATGACCCACGTAGGCGTCGACGAGGTACTGTCTGAGTCCGACCGACATTGAGTTCGCCTTTCTCGAAGCCTCAAGCGGGAACCGAGGCGCCGGCTCCGCTACGTGCGAGCAACTCTTCGGTAGGGAAGAAACTCACCACTTTGTCAAAGTCGATCATGGAAAGTATCTCGACGATGTCTTCGTTGGGATCCACGATGGCCAGACGCCCTCCACGGTCTTTAACGTCTTCGAAGCAGTTGACCAGCGTTGCGATGGTGCGGGTGCTCAGGTACGAGTTGCGGCTGAACCGCAGGGCAACATCCCGTACGCCACGTTCCAAGGCCGCAGCGATCTGGTCTTTGAGTTGGGAGATGCTGGAGCTGAGTCCGAGATCTTCTTCGATTGAGAAAACCCGATAGATTCCCGCTTGTCGAGTAGCGATCCGCATGGCACCCCTCCTTCATGGACGGTTGACCGTCGACTCGGGGCTGAGCGCTCTGATTCCCTCACGGATTCTCGCGCACGTTGCGGCGGACACCAGAACCGCAAAGCTATCGATGGCTTGCCGCCATGCGCAATGGCGGAGGGGAGAGGATTTGAACCTCCGGTAGCAGTTTACCCACTACGACGGTTTAGCAAACCGTTGCCTTAAGCCGCTCGGCCACCCCTCCGTATGCATGCTCCTGCGGAGCCTCACGTATCACACCACGTAAAATAATTGGTCCACCGCGCCGGGACAAGTCACGCGGCTCCAATCCACGTGACTTGTCCCTCCCACCGCGTGTGCCACGGTCGCCCTCGACCGTGCGCGTCTCAGCCAGGTGGGACCGTCGTCCCCCAGTGCAGGCAGGACCACGGTCCGGGGGGACCGTGGCACACGGAGTCCATCCGTGGTCCTGGCTCCGCAATCGGTACACCTGCGGGCAGCGGTCTGTCCTTCGTCTCGATTGAGGACATGCGCGTGGTCTGCCTGGATCTGTCCGACTCGCGCGGACAACAAACACGCCGCGCCCCGGCTGCGCTTGCGCGCCAGGGCGGACGCAAGTTGCGCCAAGGCGCAGTGCCGCCGGGCCCCGCGCAAGCACCGGGGCCGTGCGGTACCGACCGCGGCGCGGTGGCGCTCAGACCCTGGTTCCGGGGAGCCTCATCCGGGTGATGTCTCAACGAGGTACACTTCGATCTCACCAACCTCAGCAACTGTCTTGATTCCGGGCATGTGAAATGTTGTATCTTATTGACTTACACCTGCAAAATGGATATAGTACAGGGTAGTCTTGTCACTTCCGGGGGGCAGGACTTCCTGGTTTTGTTTTTTTCTCCGGGGGGAGAGAGGGCGAGTACTATTTTCGCGCATCTGTTGGATGAAGCAAAGATCAAGCAGCGGAAGAAGCCTTCCGGCGGCGGAGAACGCATGGATTCGATACGGGAATTCTACGACCGGTACCTCCGGTACTTTCTTGCCAAAGACACGGGCACTGCCACGATCTACGACAAGTATCTGGCACTCACGTACTCGGTGCGCAGTGTCATGATGGACAAATGGATCGAAACGCAGAAGCGCTATCACGAGCAGAATGTCCGGCGCGTCTATTTCCTATCCATGGAGTATGTGCTGGGAAAGAATCTGCGCCCCAATCTGCTGAGTCTGGGCATCGAGGAGAGCATCGAGGAGGCAGCCAGATACCTGGGTGTGTCGCTTGACGAGGTGATGGAGAGCGAAGACAGCTTTGACCTGGGCAACGGAGGCAAAGGCCGCATTGCCGCATGCTTCCAGGAGTCCATGGCAACCCTGGGCATCCCCGCCATCGGATACGGTCTGCGGTACGACTACGCTGCCTATCGTCAAGAGATCCGCAACGGGCAACAAATCGAGAAGCCCTACGATTGGCTGCACAAGGGGCACCCGTGGGAGATCATCAGACCCGAGTACTCCTGCGACATAGGGTTTGGCGGCACTTCGGAGCCCGTCGACTGGAATCCCATCGCCCGGTCGTGGAAGCCCTCCGACAAGGTCGTTGCGGTGCCCTACGACGTGCCCATTGCCGGGTACCGCAACGACACTGTCAATACGCTGCGTCTGTGGTCGGCTCGCGCCTCCGAGGAGTTCGCCCCCGAATATCTGCACCACAACGACTACGTGCGGGCGTGCGAAGAGAAATCAAACTCGGGCATGCTCACCAAAGTGCTCTTTCCCGAAGAGACCGTCTTGCGCGCCACCGAAATGCGCCTGAAGCAGCAGTACTTCTTCGTGAGCGCTTCACTGCAAGACATCATGCGCAGGTACAAGGCAGACAACGCAACCATCGACGATTTTGACAAAAAGGTCGTGATCCATATCAACGGCAGCCGCTGTTCGCTGGCCATTGCCGAACTCATGCGGATCTTGGTGGATGTGGAGCGGGTGCCCTGGGAGAGAGCCTGGCAGATCACGCAGAACGTGTTTGCCTACACCAGCTATGCAGTCACCAGAGACGACATGGAAACCTGGCCGGTATACATGATAGCGCAGCTCTTCCCGCGTCACATGGAGACCATTTTCGATATCAACCAGCGGCACCTCGACGATGTGCGCACCAACCACAAAGACATGGACAGTGTGGTGCCGGAGCTCTCGCTGGTCGAGGAAGGCGAAGTCAAGCGGTTCCGCATGGGCCATCTCGCCGCTGTGGGTGCGTCCCGTGTCAATGGTGTTTCGCGAGCCCACAGTGAGGTGCTGCGGGGTCGATTCTTCAAGGACTTGGCCGCTCTCAACCCGAAGAAGTTCGGCAGCGTCACGGCCGGGGTTGCGCATCGCCGATGGCTTCTGTGTGCCAATCCTGCGCTCGCCGATCTGATCACCGACGCCATTGGCGAAGGCTGGATTCGCGACGCAGGGGATCTGTCGCAGCTTGAGCCCATGGTTGACGACGCTGCCTTCCTTGGCGTGCTCTCGCAGGTGAAGCAGTCGGCCAAAGAGTCTTTTTCGCGGGCCGTGAAGCTGCACTGCGGCATCGCCATCGACCCTGAATCGGTGTTCGATGTACAGAGCAAGAAGATTCATCCGTACAAGCGACAACTGCTGCATGTGCTCAACATCCTCTCGCGGTATCAGCGCATCAAGGCCGGCGAGACCCTGGGCCAACGCCGCACGCACATCTTTGCCGGCAAGGCCAATCCGTCCGACCGGCTTGCCAAGCAGATTGTGCATCTTGTCAATGTGATTGCAGATCTGGTCAATGGCGATGCGCAGGTGTCGCCGCACATGAAAGTCGTCTTCATTCCCGAGTATGGCACCGCCTGGGCAGAGCGGCTTGTGCCTGCTGCCGATCTTTCCGAGCAGATCGCCACGCCCACTCTCGAAGCAAGCGGCACCAGCAACATGAAGTTTGCGTTCAATGGCGCGATCACCATTGCCAGTCAGAGCGGCTCGAATCTGGAGATGCTCGAGCACGTTGGCGCCGAGAACATGATCATGTTCGGACGGCAAGGCTCGGATCTCCCCGCGCGCACCGAATACAAGCCCTGGCAGCTCATCAACCAGACCCCGAAGCTGGCTGCGGTTGTCGATCTGCTGGAGAAGCACGTGCGGTCGCTGCCAAATGGCTCGGCTCTCTTTCCTCTTCTGGCAACAATCCGCGATTCCGATGAGTACTATGTGCTCATCGACTTCCAAGACTACCTGGACAAGCAAGAGCGCGCAGACAAGCTCTACTCAGACAAAAACGCCTGGGCACGCGCCTGTCTTCTCAACATCGCACGCATCGGTTGGTTCTCCAGCGACCGCGCAATCCGGGAATACGCAACCACCATGTGGAAGGTCGGCAGGTGACACCCAAGGGCATCAAGCTTACCGGCATCACGGTCGTTCCCGGGCGCGGATGCGGCAAAGCCTTCTTTGTGGGCAGAGCGGTTCAGCAAACTTCCACGGTCTCCATATCCCGACAGGATGTGGGTGACCAGATCATGCGGTTCAACGAAATTCGCGAGAAGGCGAAGGAAGAATACCGCCGCTACGTCAACGACCCCGAAACCGCCACCACGATTGACACGTCGATACTCAACATCTACGAACACATCCTCGACGATCCGGCCTTTCTGGGGCAAGTGGTTGAGACCATCACCACCAAATTGTACGACCTGGAAACGGCGATACGCCTGGTCTCAAGCGACTTCATCAAGAGATTCAGCTCGGCCGACACGTCCTACTTCCGTGAGCGCGGAAGCGATATGGTTGAGGTGTGCGAGAAGCTGATCTCCTACATCCACCTCGACGATGGTCGTCCGCACACGTTTCTGGAGCCGGTCGTGCTCATCGTGTCGCGCATGTTCACCCCATCCGACATTCTCTGCTACGATCGTGCCAAGATCGAAGCGGTGGTGACAACCAGCGGTGGAAAGACGTCGCACGCAGCCATTCTGGCGCGCTCCTTCTCTATTCCCGTGGTGTCGGGCATCCGTAACCTGGGCAAGCAGGTGCACCCCGGCGACATTGTGTGCGTGGATGCGAACAAAGGCGAGGTCTTTGTTCGTCCGAGTGCGGCCCTCGTCGCGCGGTATGCGAAGGATCCGCTTGCCGAGCAGGCGTTCTCCGAACTCAAAGAGAAGTGGCAGCGTCCGGTGTACAGCCGCGACGGTATTCACATTGAGGTGCTGGCCAATGTGTCGCTGCCAGATGAGGCCGACCTTGCCAATGAGTTCGGGGCAGATGGCGTGGGACTGGTGCGCAGCGAGTACCTGTTGGCCAACCGGAGAAATTTTCCGGCCGAAGACGTGCAGATCGAATACTACCGCTCTATTCTCGAGAAGATGGACAAGAAGCACACGGTAATTCGACTCATGGACATTGGCGGCGATAAAACCCCCGACTTCTTCGATATGCCTGCCGAGTACAATCCGTTCATGGGGTGGCGCGCGATTCGCATCTTCCTGGAGCGGCGCGATCTCTTTGAGGCCCAGCTCACGGCCATCATGCAAGCGGGCCGCAAGCACTCCTACTCCATCATGATTCCCATGGTCACCACCATTGGTGAGTGGATGGAGGCACGCAGTTTCATTGCCGAAATCGCGCACAAGATGAACGTGAAGATGCCCAAGTGCGGCGTGCTGCTCGAAGTCCCATTGGCAATTCTGGAAATCGAGAGTTTCATGAAAGAGGTCGACTTCGCCTCCATCGGCACCAACGACCTCATCCAGTACCTGAGCGCAGCCGACCGCAACAACGCCAAAGTCAACTACCTGTACGACCCGGTTGAGCCTGCATTTCTCAAGATCATCCGCAATGCCATCAAGGTATCCAACGATCAGGGCAAGCCATTGTCAATCTGTGGAGAGATGGCCGGAAACCCCTTGCACACAGTGATGCTGTTGGGGTTGGGGCTGCGGCGTTTCAGCGTGATTCCCCGCAACATACCGATCCTCAAGGAACTCATTTCGCGCGTGAGTGTTGCCGAGGCATCGGAGAGCGTGTCGCACATCGACTCCATCCGCACCACCGAGGGCATGCACGAGTGGCTGCGCAACCTCAATACCCGTATGGTGGGCGATGTGCTCGCGCGGTTGCCTGTGACGACTGATGTCTGATGCTTCGCTGGAGGCGAACCCATGACGTGGAACGAGATTCGCGCAAGACACGCCGATCAGTGGCTGGTTGTGGAAGCCATGGACTTGACCACGGGACTGGATGGCAGGTGTCTCATCAACGACATGTCACTGGTTGAGTTGTGCGACAGCGGCGCCGCCGCGTTCGCCGCCTACAGAAGGCATCATTCGAAGAACCCCGACAGGGCGTTCTTCTTCCTTCACACAAGCCGCCCCGAACTGGACATCACGGAAGAACGTTGGCTGGGTGTCAGGATCCCCCTTGCGGCTTGAATTCAAGCACAACCTGCCTTTCGTAGAACTGACAGCTGTGCAGAACGGTCGTGCCGTCAGGTTCTCTTCTGTCCTGATTGACACAGGATCAGCATCGACGATTCTGTCGATCGATGAGCTCACCAAAATCGGGGTAGCTCCGGCGCCAAACGACATCATCCACCGAATCCGGGGTGTCGGAGGGGTCGAAGCGGTGTTTCGAAGGAGGATCGACTTGATCGAGCTGGCGGAGATCTCGGTCAGAGACTTCGCCATCGAGGTCGGTGCTTTGGACTACGGGTTCGATATCCAAGGGATCATTGGCACGGACTTTCTGGTGAGGACCCGCGCAGTCATCGATCTCTCCGCACGCGAAGTCAGATTCCCGGGGTAGTACAAGTTACCATCTCCCGCAAGTTCACCGCACCACCACCATCGCCCGCACCAGAAACAACACACTGAACTCCGCATTCCTGTGCACGTACTCCGCCATATGCCCGCCCGGCCGCTCGGAGTAGTCGTGCTCGATGCCTGCCTGGGTGAGCAGCGCATGGGCTTTGCGGTTGCCGTTGAGAGCAAAGTCTTCGGTGCCGCAGTCGAGGCTGATGCGACAGTTGGTGCGCACGAGTGTGGGGATCATGTTGACAAAAGAGCTGGCCTCCCACACCACCCGGTTGCGCTCGTAATCTCCCAGTACTCGGGCGATATCCCACTCGCGGGGGAACTCGGTGAGATCCATGATGCCCGAGATGCTGGCCGCCGCGCAGAAGAGCCCGGGGTTGCGCGCGATGAGCGTGAGCGCGCCGTGGCCTCCCATGCTGGAACCCATCAGTGCCCTGCCCTTTGCGTCTGCGATAGTGCGACACGTGGTGTCAACGAATCCGACAACTTCCGTCACGATGTACGTCTCGAACTTGGAGGCGGGCGCCGCCGGACTGTTCAGGTACCACGAGTTGGTGTTGCCGTCGGGACAGACGAAGAGCACCTGATACTTGTCGGCATACTCAGCGAGTGGAGCAACCCTGGGCCAGATTGCGTAGTTGCCGCTCCAGCCATGCAACACGTACACCACCGGATAGCGCTTGCCCGATGCCTTGTACGAGTCGGGGAAGACGAAGGTGGCGCGGAAGCTGCGCTTCATCGCCTTGCTGGGCACGTTCACGACCTCGGTGACGCCCGCATGCGCGGCCACCAGCGCGATTAGAACGTAGAGAGCAATCAGCGAGGTGCGCAGTGATGCCATGTCAGACACGCTCCAGGCCCACAAGCCGCAGAAATTCGTTGCGCGTGTTCATCTCGGTGCGGAAACTGCCGAGCATGGCCGAGGTGATCATTTTCGAGTTCTGCTTCTGCACCCCGCGCATCATCATACACAGGTGCTGCGCCTCCACCACCACGCCCACCCCCTCGGCAGCGATGGGTTCCATGAGGCTCGACGCGATCTCCTGTGTCAATCGCTCCTGCAACTGTAGCCGTCGCGAGAAACAGTCGACGAGTCGCGCCAGCTTGCTCACGCCGTACACTTTACGTTGCGCGATGTAGCCGATGTGACATTTGCCGAAGAACGGCAACATGTGGTGCTCGCACATGCTG
>Ga0315284_10000509_pt1 | contig 52978 bp, 45 predicted proteins | sample YL17G09_16_MG_FD_203696 | JGI IMG/M metagenome (GOLD analysis project Ga0315284, IMG submission 203696) | Sediment microbial communities from Yellowstone Lake, YNP, Wyoming, USA - YL17G09_16 | ecosystem: Environmental > Aquatic > Freshwater > Lake > Sediment | place: USA: Wyoming | collected...
TTATAATTATTATTGAAGCGTGACACGCGTCACGGATCACGGAAAACGAGAAAAAGGCCTGGGTGGCGGAATTGGTAGACGCAAGGGACTTAAAATCCCTCGGTGGTCCCCCACCGTGCCGGTTCAAATCCGGCCCTAGGCACCAATATAATAAAAGGGGCCTGAGGATCTAATTCTCAGCCCCCTTTTATTGCGAAATAACAAAGATTACCCTATCTCCTACGAATCAAAAACCTCTATCTGACTTCTCCCTTTAGGGGGGGAGAAAAGTAATATTTCCGATTAAGATAGGTTTGATAAATTTAAACTCATCTAATCAGCAAGAAACAAACCTATCCGATAGCTCGGGAGCAAGCAATTTTATGAATTGCTTCATTGCCATCGTTATGTGCTTGTCTTTTCCGTAATAAATTCCAACATCCACTTTGTCAAAAAGGTCGCTTAAATTGATGATAGCGAGTCTCTTCCTGTCATGCTGGACAATTGTAAGAGATGAGAGAATCCCAACGCCGATACCCATTTCAACATAATTCTTAAGATTCTCTGCGACATCCACCTCCATTACGATCTTAATATCAGTTTTATTTCGTGCATATGTTTTTTCAACAATCTTTCTAAGTATTGACCCTTTGCTGTATAGGATGTGAGGATATATGGCAATATCGTTGAGTTTAATATTTCTTTTATGAGATAGAGGGTGCCCCTTACATAGGATCAAATACGTTTCAAAAGATTTCCAGAATAGAAAATCTATTTTCTCTGGTAATAATTGATCTGATTTAATCCCGATCCCGAAGTCGATCTCACCGTTTAGAATGAGAAGCATGATTTCTGAAACGAAGCTACAAGTAATCAATTTTAAATTTATTCGAGGGAAATGGTTCGCGAAGTTTTCAATAATGTCTGGCAGCAAATATGTTATCACTGCGCTACTGGCAGCGATGGTCAAATTACCAACATCGCCGTGTCGTATATCTGAATAGATCTTCTTCAGGTTCTCTAATTCAGTAAACAATTTATCGGTGATGTTGAAAAGAATTTCCCCTTCCAGCGTCAATTTAACTTTTTTACCTAACCGGTCAAACAATTTAACCTGAAGTTCATTCTCCAAATTTTTAATTTGATGACTAATTGCAGACTGAGACCGGAATACAATTCTAGAAGCTTTAGAAAAGCTCTCAGTCTTCACGATTTGATGAAAACTTAATAACTGGATAAGTTCCACTTGTTAATTTCCTATGATTTGCCTAAATGTATCACTAGATTCAGGTTTCTTCAATTAAATTACACAACCCTCGCACTGGGTTTGGCTTTCATGGTTGAATTTGTTTAATAGACTATATGAAAACTATTCATTTGACAATATTTAATTTAATTTTTATAAGTGTCGTTAGAAGTGCGTAGGAACCTATCGCTTCGATTGGTGAATTTGTGTTTTAATCAGAATGTCGGTAGGTCCTTAATTATTTATAAAATTTATGGAAGAAAATATCAAAATATTTGGAGCTGCATTAGATGCCTTGTCTTCGCCAGAGAGAGTAAATTTGAAGCTTGCCTATATTCATCACCGATCAAACAAGTCGTTGGGTGAAGAGGAGGGCAAAGATCCATATGATTTCATTAAAAAATGTATCACTAAAAGTACAATTAAGGACCAAAGAATTAATTGGGTAGGGAAGATTTCTATTCCTTCATGGCTTACCCCTAAACCGAAGGGAAGTGACTCTCCAAAATTATCCGTGGATAAGTTTAATCAATTTTTAAAAAACAATGGCTGTTGGAAACATGCTTTGCTCGTTGTTGATTATATCAATAAGAAAATTTACCCAAGTTTGCCTGTGATGATAGGAGTAGATCATAGCTTGACAGGCGGATCAATAATGGCTTTGGCTAAAAGATATCCTAACTTGAATGTTATTATTTTAGATGCACATTTTGATGTGATGAAAGTCGACAGGATATATTCCGAAGGTTATCTGAGTGGAAGTGGAGTGTTAAATGCTGAAAATGGCAAAAAATTAGGGGATATAAAAACTTTAGATTACTATGGTTGCGGAAATTTTCTTGATTTCCTATTGGAAAATAAAATTATATCACCAAAAAAATTATGGATTTTAGGTGTTCAAGATGAAATTTCACAAGAATTAAAGCAAAGAAATAATTCACAGCATAATTTGGACTTAAATGCATTATCGATTAAAAAGTGGGTAAGGAATGGGGTTAATATAATATTTAAAAACGAAGTACAATCAGGAAGATTTAAGATAGATTTAAATGGCCCCACATATATATCCGTAGATATTGATGTCGGAAGCTTGGCTTCAATTTACTCAGCTCGATTTATGAACTCTTATGGTTTGAATGTAAATGAATTCTTACAACTCCTTCATAGGATTTCAGAATTTATTGAGTCAAGCAATGAGCCGTTGGTAGGTTTTGATATAATGGAATTTGATATACACTTTCTTGAGGCTTCCAAATTAAAAGATATTAAAGATCATACGGAACAAATCGTTAGAGAAATATTCGAAATTTTCATGATTAATGAGGGGGGAATCGAAATAAGATATTTGTCATGAATTGATTAGTAATTGCAGGATAATTAGTTACTAAGGGTTAACGTTAATCTTAAATAGTGGGGAATAATATGGAAAAAAATAAGAAAAGAAAAAAATTGTCGTTGTTGAATGAAATATCGGATGCTATTGGCAAGGAAAAGGTAAAAAATGATGAAACCGTGCTGGTGAGTTATGGGTTTGATTCCAGCATAGCCCCTTTTCAGAAGCCGAGTCTTGTGGTCTTCCCTAAGAGCTGTGAGGATGTCAGGAAGGTCTTAATTCTTGCCAACCGGGATAGGATACCGATAACGGTATTGGCCGGGGGCGTAAATGTTGGGGGAATGTGCGTACCCTCAGAAAATGGAATCGTTTTAGATTTTAGAAACATGGATAGAATTCTCGAAATCAATACTGATTCTGGTTATGCTGTTATTGAACCGGGCGTTATCTTTGATCGATTTACCGCGGCCCTCGACAGAAAAGGATTCAAATGTCATGTTCCAACGGCACCAGGGGGGGCGACACCCCTCGGTAATTACTTACTTCAACCATCCGGAAGTTTGGCCAATCGACATTACGATCCTATCATCGCTTTAGAAGTTGTACTCCCCGATGGTACTGTTTTCCATACTGGCTCAGCAGCATATCCATCTGATAACGTAAAATATTACCGGAGGTACGGACCTTTTCCTGATTTATCGGGTCTGCTCTGTTGTGCTTATGGCACGCTAGGAATTATCACAAAGGCATCGGTTCGCATTTATCCAAAAAATGAATCAAGTAGAGTGAATCTTACAGCCTTTGATGACTATGGATCTGCCACAAAGTTTGTCAAGGATGTAGTGGGGGCTAATATACCTGAGCATTGTATTATTTGGAGTTGGCAGTTTTACAAAACTTATGATATTTCTCTTGAAAATGTCGAAAAACCCTACATCCCTCCTGAACTATACTTAGATCCGTTTACCCCCCCTAAAGGCATACCTTATAACATCGTTACAACGATGCTGTCAGGGTATAACGAAGTATTGGATGCGAGCGAAAGCGTTTGTGCAAAGGTTGCCAAGAAATCTGGTGGGAGGGCTATTTCTTGGGAAGAGTTGGAGATGATTAGTCCTGGGGCCGCGCGCTCTTGGAAGGAGTTTTATTTGGATCACCATCAGCCCAAGATGGAACATAATAAGAAGTATGGCCTGGGAAGATATTCGGCTTGGATTGGTATTGCTGAGCCTAAGGATGTTGTCGAAGTTGAAAAGTATGCGTTAGAAACCGTAAAACAATTGGGGGAGGGAGTTCGACCCATTTGCTATTATTCCCAACCATTTGACTTTGGCCGTTGTATGTTTCTTCGGATGTTTGTCTATACCGACCCCAAAAATCAGGAGCTTTTGAATAAAATTAAGAACACCTATACAGAGATGTACAATAATATTATGCAGAAATATGGAGCTACACCGGAAAGATATCGTCGAGATCCCAATATGGTTCGTCAACTGGGTGGTTACTATGAAATATTGAAAAGGATCAAGAAGGCGTTAGATCCGAATAATATTCTTAATCCTGGTATCGGGCTCTTTGAGTAAGAATCTTAAAAAACAACTTTTGTTAGTTCTGGTAAAATATAAGAGGTTATGACTATGAAACTGAATACCCAAATTGATGAGGTTGCAAGATCTGCATCCCTTTGCTTGAAGTGCAATATGTGTACTTATGGAGAGTGGCCCGAAAACTATCCTTTATGTCCACTTTATATAAGAGATAAAATTTACACATCGAGTCCTGGCGGGTTGATCTATTTAGTTCGGGCCCTCTTAGAAAACAAGATGGAATATACTTCAGATTTATCCAATTTATCATATCTTTGTATTAATTGTAGGGCTTGTGACGATATTTGTGAAATTATTCCAATTCCAGCACCTCACGTTAGACCAACAGAGATTATCCGATTACTCAGGCATGAATTAGTCAAACGTAGCCTGATATCAAACGATTTTATTAAGAAGATGCACGAAATGGTTAAAAAGGAAGGGGGTTTTGGGAAGCAACAGATCGATATTAAAATACCAGAGAACATGAAAAACGAAGATTCAAAAGATATTCTTTTTATTGAAGGGCAATACCCGAAGGGGCAAGAACAAATTTATGAGGTTGCTTTAAAAGTGTTACAAAAAATTGGATTGGATGTATATGTGTATAGGAACGAGGGGAGTTGTGGAGCAGATCTTTACGATCTTGGGTTCTTCAATGAATTGAAAATTCTCTTGGAAAAGAAATCTGAATTAATCAATAAAATTGTTGGGAAAAATGTGATCTTTATCGATCCTCATACTCAAGAATTTGTTTTAAAATATTGGCAACAATGTGTAAAAACGGATAAAAAAATGAAGGGGAAACATTTAAGCGAAATTATCTTAGAGGCTCTAAAAGGATCAAAAATTAAGGCAAAAAAGATGGAGAAAGTTATTGTGAGTTACCATGACCCATGCGTTTTAGGTAGAGGGCTTGGTATTTATGATACTCCTCGAAATTTAGTATCGTTTTTTGAAGGGGTAACTTTGTTGGAAATGAAGCGAAATCGGAGGAATTCCTATTGCTGTGGAGCAGGAGATGGAACAAGGGGGAAGGCTTTTCCAGAATTTTCGGAATGGGTTGCTCAGGAAAGGTTTGAAGAGTTTAAAGAAACTGGGGCAGATATTTTAATTACTGCTTGTCCATATTGTAAAGAGATGTTTCAAAGAGCGGTTCCGACAAAAGAAAAAACGAAGGTTCAAGATTTATTTGAATTTGTTAATGAGAGAATAGAATAAAATTTGAATTGTCAATGCAAGGAGGAAATTATGGATTTTAAACTGACAGAAGAACAAAATATCATGAAGAAAGAGGTTAAGAGGTTTGTGGATAATGAATTAAAACCCCTAGCGGTAGAACTTGATAAGAAGCAAGATCCTAAGGAATGCTTCTCATGGGAATTATTAAAGAAAGCCAATGCCTTGGGTTTAAGAACAATGGGATTACCGGAAAAGTACGGTGGAAGTGGTACAGAGCAAATGATGCATGTCATTGTACTGGAAGAATTAGGTGTAGGGGATTTAGGCTTTGCCTCTATGATAGGCCAACATACGAAATATGTCGATACATTAGTGAATCTGTGTAATGAAGAACAAAAAAGGGAATTTATTTCAGAGCTAATAAAGGATGATACCTATCTCCTAGCGAGCGCCTTAACTGAACCGGATGCTGGAACAGATACACAGCTTCCTTATGATGCACCAGGCGCAGGAATGAGGACGTTCGCAGAGAGAAAGGGGAATGAATATATCCTGAATGGGACCAAACACTTCATCTCAAATGGAGGCGTAGCCAAACTATATTTTATTTATGCAAGGACCAATGCACAATTGGGAATCACAAAAAGCATGAGTATCTTCCTTGTACCCAAGGGGACACCTGGATTTTCAATCGCAAAGATTCATGATAAACTGGGGAGGAGATTGCTCATGAATGCCGAATTAGTGTTTGAAGATGCCCACATTCCAGCTCGGTACCTAGTGGGTACTGAAAATAATGCTTGGCAGATGTTTTATGGACAGTCGCCGGGAATAAACTGTACGATCGCTTGCCTTATCGGAGGAATAAGGGCTTGCTATGAGGCATCACTGGATTATGCAAAAAAGCGTATTCAAGGGGGTGTGCCCATAATTAAACATACATCGATTGGGATGAAACTTTCTGAAATACGGGTGAAACTCGAGGCGGCCAGAGCCCTTCTCTGGAAGAATGTCTGGAGTTGGGATCAACATTATGAGTATGACCCAAAGATGAATTATTTGACCAAAGCCTTCGTCAATGAAATTGCATTGGAAGTCATCAATCACACGGTAGATATCTTTGGAGGCATAGGAACCGACAAGGATGTGGTTATTGAAAAATACTTAAGAGATATTTACTCCATTCTCCATGCATATGGGAATCCCTCTATGAATCTTATTAAAGGGATGCCAACTGTATAATCAACTAACGGGAGGAGGACAATATGAGAAGATACGAAGTATGGACTTTGGCTGTGATCATACTGTTATTGGTTTCTCCTTGCTTGGCTCAGTCTGGTAAGGATAAATTAGTTGGCACTTGGAGACTTTTAGCAATCGAAGATCCCAATCCCAGCATGCTCTTCCCAGACTTCAATCCTGTAGGATACATTATGTACGACTCGACGGGGCATTTGTCTATGCAGATCATTAGGCGATCTGATCGTCCAAAGTTTGCATCAGGCAATCGTGCAAAGGGAACACCAGAGGAGATAAGGGCTGCCTTTCTTGGTTATGGAGCCTACTTTGGCACTTATGAGGTTAATGAGAAAGAAGGCATCGTCATTCATCATTTGGAGGGGGCTTTGTTCCCCAATGATGTAGGTAAAGACGAAATAAGATATTACGAGTTTTCTAGTAACGATCGTATAATTCTTTATGTAACGCGTATTGTGGATGGCAAACTTGTTCCAAAATCTTCTTGCCCGCGGCGTTTAATTTGGGAGCGTGTCAAGTGAATGTATTAAATAGACAAGCTGCTATATCATACAAAATCGAGGTTACTGTTCTTATTGTGACGTCACTTCTGAAATTAATATGAAGAGTCTCCTTTTTTATAAACTGTTAAGCAATCAGCAATATAAATGATTGGATAGGCTATGTTAAGTTGTTATAGGGTGATAGATCTAACTGATGAAAAGGGGTTCCTCTGTGGGAAGATACTTGCTGATTTAGGGGCTGATGTAATTAAAATTGAAAAACCAGGCGGTGACGCCTCACGCGACAAAGGTCCCTTTTATCACAATATCCCCGACCCTGAAAAAAGTCTTCTTTGGTTCGCCTACAATACGAGCAAGAGAGGAATAACACTTAATATTGAAACTTCAGATGGGAAGGACATTTTTAAAAAATTAGTCAAGACTGCAGATTTTGTGATCGAGTCATTTGTCCCGGGATATATGGATGAAATGGGATTAGGGTACTCAGTATTAAGTAAGATCAATCAAAGAATCATCTTGGTATCTATTTCGCCTTTTGGACAAACAGGGCCATTCGCACGTTTAAAAGCTTCAGATATGACAGTTTTTGCCATGGGTTTACTCATGAGTCAATCTGGAGATGTCGATCGGCCTCCGGTTCAGGTAAGTTTTCCACAGTCTTTCATTAATGCAAGTGCAGATGCTGCTGTGGGAGCAATGGTCGCGCATTATTACAGGGAGATGACAGGAGAAGGTCAACAGGTAGATGTCTCAGCAATGGAAAGTGTATTAGTGGTTACGACTGATATTCAGCCAAGGTGGTTCATGTTAAGACACGAACCAAAGCGACCAGGACATCTTTTTGTGGATGGGCATGGGAAATATGCCCCTATTATTTGGAAGTGTAAAGATGGCCATGTAAGTTTTTTTCTGCAAGGAGGTGTGGCTGGAGCAAGAACGAATCGCATATTAATAGAATGGATGAATAGTGAAGGGAAGGCCCCTCGACATCTAATAGAAAAAGACTGGGAAAACTGGGATTGGGAAACTGCTTTTCAGGAAGAGATAAATTCTATTACAGAACCAATTACTGATTTTCTGAATTCTCATACCAAGCAAGAAATCGAAGACCAGGCAACAGAAAGAAACATCATGCTTTATCCAGTAAATACATCCAAGGATACAATGGAAAACCGACAGCTTAAAGAGAGGGATTTCTGGATTACCATAAAGCATGATGAATTGGCTGATGTATTAACTTACCCTGGTGCCTTTTGCAAATTTTCTGAAACTCCGATTAAAATTTTGCAACGTGCCCCACTCATCGGAGAACATAATGAAGAGATTTACGAGAAGGAACTGGGATTTTCAAAAGGGGACATTTCTATCTTGAAACAAAGTGGAGTAATATAACTTTGAGGGCCGTTGATGAAGCAACCATTTGAAGGTTTAAAGGCGTTAGGGTTTGTCTATGCAGGTGTAGGAGCCATGATACTGAAGGTTTTGGCTGAGTTCGGAGCTACTGTAGTAATTGTAGAGTCGATGAATAGGCCATCTAACATCAGACTGGCCGGACCTTTTAAAGGTGATGTGGTTGGGATAAACCGAAGTGGTTGGTTTGCAGGAGGTAACAACGACAAGTATAGTATCGCCCTTAATCTTAAACATCCAAGGAGTTTGGAGGTAAGTAGAAGGTTGTTGCTCTGGGCAGATGTTGTGGTTGATAATTTTTCACCAAGGGCCATGAAAGGATTGGGATTGAGCTACGAGGATATAAGAAAGGTTAACCCCCATATTGTCATGATTAGCTGTACATTTCAGGGGCAAACAGGGCCCTATAGTCATATGGCAGGTTATGGTCCTCAGATGCAATGTCTAACTGGGTTCGCTGAACTTACAGGTTGGCCGGATAGGGAACCTGATCTGGTTTGTATGGCATATCCTGATCACATTGCCCCACGTTTTGCACTATGTGCGTTAATTGCCGCCCTTGACTATCGAAAGAGGACTGGGAAAGGGCAATATATCGATCTTTCTGAATATGAGGCGACCATCCAGTTTCTCAGCCCTGTAATTCTTGACTATGCCGCAAATAGTCGGATGCAATCCCGCAACGGCAATAAATTACCATATGCTGCGCCTAACGGGGTTTATCGTTGCAAAGGAGAAGATAGGTGGTGTGCAATTACCATTTCCACTGATGCAGAATGGGAAGCCTTTTGCAAAGTCATTGGAAACCCGGCGTGGACAAAGGAAGAGAAATTCGCCACCATCCTTGGAAGAAAAAAAAATGAAGATGAGTTGAATCAACTTGTTGAGGAATGGACAGTTGGTTATGCCCCTGAGGACGTTATGGCTATGATTCAGCAATCGGGAATAGCTGCTGGGGTGGTAAGGAATTGCGAGGAAGTTCTCGATAATTGTCCTCAACTGAAACATCGCAACTATTGGTGGACGCTTAAACATCCAGAGATAGGAGAATACAAAGTTCGAAGTTCAAATTTCAAGTTAACTAAAACACCTGGGCAGTTGCGGATGGCAGCACCATGTTTAGGTGAGCACACAGAGTATGTTTGCACAGGATTATTAGATATGACTGAAGAAGAGTTTATTGATTTGTATAAAGATAATGTGTTCGAGTAGGAATAAGATATATGTTTATTCCATTTTATGGAGTAAAAACAGGAGAGGTGCTTGCCAATGTTTGATGAAGATGAAATGGCAAAAATTGAGAAGACAAAAAAGTCTTGGGAGAATAAAGAACTAAAGAAGACCTTAGAGATTCTTGGGGAACGGAAGAAGGAGTTTATCACAGAATCTGGAATCACGGTTAAAAGACTTTACACGCCGCTTGACCTTAAGGAAGAAAAATGGAGTTACAACGAAAAGTTGAACTTCCCTGGACTTTTTCCATTCACCAGGGGAGATAATCCTACAGTGTATCGAAGTAATTTCTGGAGAGTTTATCAGTATGGGGGATACGGTACAGCTGAAACAACCAATATTCGGTTTAAATATACCCTCCAACAAGGAGCCAATGAATTGGGTGTCGCTTTAGACTTGCCCACCCAGATAGGCTATGACAGTGATCATTCTCTCGCCAAAGGCGAGGTGGGAAGGATAGGTGTAGCCATTGATTCATTTGCGGATATGGAGGCCATGTTTGATGGTATACCTTTGGAGAAGATTGACATAAGCACAACGGCTAACGCCATAGGGCCGATTTTTCTCGCATGGTGTTTAGCTTTAGCTGAAAAGAGAGGTTTACCTTTTGGAAATTTAAGAGTTCGCATTCAAAACGATATTCTGAAAGAATATGTTGCCCGTGGGACCTATATTTTTCCAATAAAGCCGTCGGTAAGATTCGCATGCGATCTCATAGAGTACGGTTTAAAGAATAAGATATCTAATCTGAGAACCGAAGTATGTGGATACCACATTAGGGAAGCGGGAGCAACCGTAGTTCAGGAGATGGCTTTTACAGTAGCTAATGCTATTGAATACTTAAAAGAGTTAATGAGTCGTGGCATAAGCATAAATGATTTGCCACAACCAATAATGAACACTGTTGCTGGGCTGGAATTATTTGAAGGGGTATCCAAAAACAGGGCAATGAGGAGAATGTGGGCCCGAATACTAAAAGATCGGTTTGGGGCTAAGGAAACATCGGAGTGCCTTAAGCTCGCATTTTTTAGCGGATGCCAAGCGAGTCGCTGGACAGCTCAACAACCCCTGAATAATATCATTCGAGGTACTATAGCAGCGTTGGTGCAAGCACTTTCAGGGGCTCAAGTTTGTGGGGTTGCTCGTTACGACCAGGCATTATGTTTACCTACTCCTGAATCAGTAAGGATTGCTGCAAGGACACAGCAGATAGTTGCTGAGGAAACCGGAGTGACAGATACTGTGGATCCTTTGGGAGGTTCTTATTATGTAGAGGCACTGACCGACGAGTTGGAAGATAAGGCCATAGAATTGTTGAAGAAAGTAGAAGAAATGGGTGGTGCAATAGCTGCTATAGAGAATGGATTTATGGAGGCCGAAATAGGGAAATCCGCATACAAGGATCTGAGAGAAGTTGAGAGTGGCGAAAGAGCAAGAATTGGAGTAAACAAATATCAAGTTGAGGAACCAATTTCAATAGAAATTATGAAAGTGGATTCAGCTGAAGAAGAGAAACAAATTAAGAAACTACACGGGTTGAAGAAAGAAAGAGACAATGATAAGGTGAAACACGACCTTCAGGCAATAGAGGAGGCGGCACAGGACAAAGTGAACTTAGTTCCCCCAATTCTGAATGCAGTTAAGTCATACGCTACAATCGGAGAAATATGTGGTGTTCTTCGGGAGATCTTTGGAGATTACCAAAGACCTAGATACTGAAATTGGGGCTGAAGTTTTCTTTGGAAGGATACAATAGTTTCGAATCGAACGAAAACAAAATTGAACGAATCCAAACAGATGAATTGAGGGGTATTGCGTTGAAAGAAAGAGAGCGTCCGATAAGGGTGCTAATCGCTAAACCAGGTTTAGACGGTCACGACCGGGGAGCCAAAGCCTTAACCCTCGCGCTGCGGGACAAAGGCATGGAAGTGATCTATACGGGAATAAGGCAGACGCCGGAGAGTATAGTTCAAGTTGCTATTCAGGAGGATGTAGATGTTGTTGGTTTAAGTTCCTTGTCCGGGGCACATGATTACCATTTCCCGAGGGTCGCCGAGCTACTTGCTGAGGCGGGGATTACAGATATACTGATTATTGGTGGTGGAGTTATTCCTGAGGGAGATACTGCTTTCCTTAAGGGAAAAGGTATAAAGAAAATTTTTGGCCCGGGAGCCAGAACTGAAGATATTGCAAACTTTATTCGGAAGAATGTTAAACGCGGGGGTGATCAGAAATAGTGTCACAACATATAAGAGAATTAGTGAAGGGGATGCTTAATGGTAATCAAAGCTCACTAGCTCAGCTCATAAGTTTGGTGGAAAATAATGAATGGAGTGCTGAAGAAATTCTGGATAAAGATCGAGTTGCCTTGAGAAAGATTTGGCGGTTTGGTATTACTGGACCTCCTGGGGCGGGCAAGAGTACTTTAGCTGCCGGGTTAGTGAGGGAAATCAGAAGCAAAGGATTATCGGTAGGAATTATTGCAGTTGATCCTAGCAGCGCTGTTACAGGAGGCGCAGTATTGGGTGATAGAATACGGATGGAGCAACATTTTTTAGATAGAGAAGTTTTCATTCGCAGCGTAGCGACAAGGGGAAGTTATGGTGGATTGTCCAAATCAATTCCTAACATAATCCGTCTTTTGGAAGCCTCTGGCAAAGATATTATTATGATCGAGACAGCCGGCGTTGGACAGAGTGAAGTTGCTATAAAGGAGATAGTAGATACTGTTATAGTTGTTCTGACGCCTGAGGGGGGGGATAGTATTCAGTTCATGAAAGCAGGACTAATAGAAATCGCACATATAGTTGTAGTTAATAAGTCAGATAGAGTGGGTGCCGAAAATTTTGCTTCCGAGATTATGGGTGTTTTGTCGATGGGCAGAAAGACTGAGTGGCAAGTGCCCGTTGTGAATACACAGGCAATATATGGAACAGGAATGGAACAGTTATATCAAGAATTGGAGAAACATAGAAATTTTCTTGGATTGGGCTAATATTTTTAAGGTCAAAGACCTTACAAATAGGAACCATAAGAAAGGTGGTTAAATATGTTGAAACAGAAGATATACTTGCTTATAAAGGTGAACGTAGTTCGCAGTTTATTAAATGAATTCAATGAATATTGGGAAAAGGAATCGCTTCCGAACTGGATTAAACAGGGGGCTAAACATATCGGTTCATTCGCAAATCTGGTTGGGGGCCCTACCAACGAAATTATTCGCCTGTTTGAGTTTGAGGATATTTCCCATTGGGAAAAATATATGGAGTGGCGTCGCAGTTCCAAGGAGGGACAGGAAAGTTTGAAAGGGCTTATCCGCTTTATTATAAATTTGGAGGAAAGGCTTTTAACTTCCATATATTAAATGTTGGGATAATTCTAAAGAAGTCTAAAAAGGGGGAAAGCGAGTAATGGGGAAGAAACTAATCGTTGAGAAAGGATTATTCACAGAGAGAGGCGATGCATTGCTGGGACGAAAATGCAGGGGATGCAATCGGATTTTGCCTCCCCTAACAGAGATGTGCTGTCAGTGTTTCAGCAGTGACCTTGAGGGCATTCCTTTAAGTAAGAGAGGAAAGCTTTTCAGTTACACGGTTGTCCATGTTCCGGTTAAGAATTTTCAGCCCCCTTACGCCATAGGTTGGATTGAGCTGCCTGAAGGTCTTGTCATAACTTCGCAAATTAAAGGGTGGGAGGAGAAACATCTTGAGATAGGCATGGATATGGAGTTTATAGTTGAAAAACTATGGGAAGAAAACGGTGAAGAAATAATAGGATATAAATTCCAACCAGTTTAAGGATGGAAATGATCATAATGTTGTGGGCAAGAGGCCAATAAGTCTTCAAAAAGGGAGTAAATCCTGGAAAGGAGAGCAAATTAATTTGGAGGTGGCAATGAGAAAAGTAGCCGTGATCGGAGTTGGCATGACCATGTTTGGAAAAATGCCTGAGCGGTCTCTCGTTGACTTGGGAACAGAGGCGGTTCGAGCAGCGCTCAAGGATTCTGGGGTATCACCGAAGAATATCCAAGTGTGTTACTGCGCTAATTATGCCCATATTGTTTGGTGTTTAGCCCAGGAGATAGGAAGCAAGGTGGGCATTACGAACATTGAGATGTTTAATGTGGAGAATGCCTGTGCTGGAGGGTCAACAGCATTCCGGGGGGTGTGGTATGCTATAGCCACGGGTATGTATGATATCGGTTTGGCATTGGGCGTTGAATCAATGACAACCAGTTCTCTGGCGGGAAGAGCTATCACTTCCGAAACTGACTTAGATGGCCAGCTTGGGCTGTCTATGCCAGCCCGGGCTGCTCTACGTATGAAACGTCACATGGCAAAGTACGGTACTAAGCCTGAGCAGTTCGCTCAGATAGCAGTAAAAAATCATGACCATGGGTCTCTTAATCCGTATGCTCAATACAAAAAGAAGTTTACTCTAGAAGAAGTCCTTAATTCCCGAATGATTGCAGAACCTTTGACGCTCTATCAGTGTTGTCCAAACTCTGATGGAGCAGCAGCGGCGATACTGTGTGCGGAAGATAAGGTATCTCAGTATACTTCCAAGCCAGTATGGATTGCAGCATCTGTACTTAAGTCACCAGGCTATTTAGCCTTACAAAAAGACATTACTTTGTCCAATCTCACTGAGCAATGTATTCATGAAGCCTACGAACAGGCAGGGGTTGGACCTGAGGATTTGGATTTCGTGGAACTACACGATGCCTTCACTAATAGCGAACTTTACCTTTACGAGGAACTTGGACTTTGTCCTGTCGGAGAGGCTGGTCGTTTAGTAGATGAAGGTGCTACTGCTTTAGGTGGTAGGATTCCCGTTAATCCCAGTGGTGGCTTACTTGCTCAAGGACACCCCCTTAGCGCTAGCGGAGTCCGTCAAATCTGTGAAATTGTATGGCATCTTCGAGACCAGGCTGGTGCTCGTCAGGTGCCTGGAGCTAAGGTTGCATTGGCCCATATGGAAGGAGGGATGGTGTTTGGCCTCGGAAGCGCTGCCTGTAGCGTTCATATACTTAAGGGGTAACAAAAACAGGATGGAGGAATCAACCAAAGGAGGATGCTCGGATGCTTAGCGGTTATCGTGCCTTGGATCTAACTGACGAGAAAGGCTTCTTTTGTGGGAAGATTCTGGGGGAGCTTGGTGTTGACGTAATCAAGATTGAAAGACCTGGCGGTGATCCCGGACGCAATATCGGACCCTTTTATGGGAATACACCTGATCCAGAAAAAAGCCTTTACTGGTTTGCTTATAATGATAGCAAGCGAGGAATAACTCTAAACCTTGAAGCTCCAGAGGGACAGGAGATTTTTCGAACATTAGCTAAAACTGCCCATTTCGTAATTGAGTCTTTTCCAGTCGGCTATATGGATAAGGTTGGTTTAGGGTATGAGCAGTTGAGCAAGCTCAATCCTAAAATAATTGTAACTTCCATAACTCCTTTTGGGCAAACAGGACCGTGGAAGCATTATAAGGCTACGGATATCATACTAATGGCTACAAGTGGTCTTATGATGCTAACCGGTGAACCAGATGGGGTACCGACAAGGTATGAACCTGATCATTCTTACTGTTTTGTGGGTAGCGATGCGGTTGTGGGAGCCCTTATTGCTCACTACTATTGTGTGAGATCAGGAGAAGGACAGCATGTTGATATATCTATGCATGAATGTATGGTTCGAGCGAATTATAACTATGCTCCAATGTCTTATAACTTTGGGCCTATTCCGAAAAGAACAGGGAGTAAGTTGCCACGGGGGCATCTCCAAACCCCTGTCATACACAAATGTAAAGATGGTTATGTAAGCTGGCTTCTTTTTGCCGGTATTGCCGGGGCAGAAGATAATCGTCGAATTACTAAGTGGATGGATGATGAAGGAATCCCAACACCCGGCGAGATAAAGGGTATCGATTGGGATAAATTCAAATATAGCGATATTACTCAAAAGGAAGTCGATTTAATAGAAGAGCGTATTTCAACCCTTACCTCAAGATACACTAAAGGCCAACTAGAGGAACAGGCTTTGAAGAGGGGAGTGAGAATGAATGCTGTAAATGACGTTAAGGACCTCTTTAAAAACGAACAGCTTAAGTTTAGGAATTTCTGGGGCAACATAGAACACCCTGAACTATCGGCCTCTATTACCTATCCAAGTCAACTGTACCAAACAACAGAAACCCAGGCGAGGGCGAGATTTCGAGCTCCTCAAATTGGTGAGCATAATAAGCAAATCTATGAAGAAGAGTTAGGGTTTTCAAAACAGAAAGTGGAAAAATTACAGCAATTAGGCGTGATTTAGTCAAAGGAGGCATCACCAATGAATGATAAGCTACCCCTTGCTGGTCTGAAGGTCTTGGAGTCGACGGTGGCCGCGACCGGTCCGGCAGGAGGCAAATATTTTGCTGATTTTGGCGCAACAGTAATAAAGGTAGAATCAGGGACAAGGCCTGATGTAACCAGGCTGGCCATGCCTTACAAGGATGGGAAGCCAGGTGTCGACCGAGGTGCCAGCTTCCTCTACCTTAATACAAGTAAGATGAGCATAACGCTGAATTTTACGAAGCCCCGTGGGAAAGAACTTTATAAAAAACTTGTCGGCTGGGCAGATGTAGTGCTTCAAAACCGAAGGCCAGGCGCAATGCAAAAGCTGGGTTTGGGGTATGATGAGCTGAGAAAAGTGAAAGAGGATATTATCATGATCGATGTAAGCATTTCTGGCCAAGAAGGGCCCTATGCTGACGCCGGGGGCTGGGGTCAGCTTACAATGGCTATGTGTGGGCAGTTCAATCTTATGCGCTGGCCAGGTCAAGATCCGTTAGCTCCAGGATTCACTGCTCCTCCGGATGCGGTTGCCCCCCGGTTCATGGTGATTGCAACGCTTGCAGCCCTTGACTATAAACGCAGGACAGGTAAGGGCCAATATATTGACCTTTCCCAAATTGAACCGATGTGCCACTTTTTGGCTCCAGGTATCTTAGATTATGTCACAAACAAACGAATACAGGCGCCTGTCGGGAATCGAAGCGAGCGTGCCGCACCTCATGGGGCCTTTCCATGCAAAGGAGATGACAAATGGTGTGCAATCTCCGTATCTTCTGATGAGGAATGGGTCAGCCTCTGCAAGGTGATAGGAAACCCTGAGTGGACGAAAAGACCTATCTTTGCAAATTTTGAGAGTAGGAAGAAATATGAGGATGAGTTGGAACAATTAGTGGGAAACTGGACCAAAAACTATTCACCTTGGGAAGTCATGGCTGTGATGCAAGAAGCGGGAGTGCCGGCAGGGGTATTGGAGAATGTCGACGATTTGATCGAGAGAGATCCGCAAATGAAAGAGAGGGGACTTTTTTTCCAACTTGAACACCCAGTATTAGGAAAGTGTTATCATCCTCGCGAACCTTTTATCCTGTCAAAGACTCCAGCCAAAGTGGGCACCTCTCCTCTGCAGGGGCAACACAATAAATATGTCTTCACTGAAATACTCGGTCTGACTGGTGAAGAGCTTACTAAACTGATAGAGGAAAAGATTATTGATTGAATCTAAGTTCAATCAATGAACATTATCAAGTAAATATTAGCGGGTTCAGGTGAGGTTTTAACCCAATGAGGAGTGAATCTTCGGAAAGATTCAGGAGGCTGAATAGCCTTTAGGAGGGAGTGTCAAAGAGATGCAAAGACCGACAAGAGTGCTGATCGCTAAGACAGGGTTGGATGGGCATGATAGAGGAGCTATTGTTTTGGTTATGGGGTTACGAGATGAGGGTATGGAAGTCATTTATACAGGGAGAAGACAAACCCCGGAAAAGATAGCTCAATCTTGTATCCAAGAGGATGTAGACGTTCTCGGCTTAAGTCTGCTTTCGGGGGGGCATAACGTTTATTTTCCAAAAGTAGTGGAGTTACTTCGCAAGAAAGGTGTGAGTAGAATATTGGTTATTGGCGGTGGCATTATTCCAGAAAAAGATTATCCTTTCCTAAAGGAAAAGGGAGTAAAGGCAATTTTTGGTCCTAACAGTAAAATTAAAGATATCGCTGAATTCATAAGGAAAAATGTTAGACACCAGGAAGGTCAAGAATAAATAGAATAAATATTCTTTAAAGCAGTAGCTTCCTGGAAATATGATGATCGGGAATAGCAAAATGGGAGGAGGGCCGAGGGAAAGGATGAGAGAAGATAGAGGTAGGTTAACAGAAATAGAGGTGAAATTAAGGGAATGGGAAAATGGACCCCTCAAGAAATCCTTAGATGCAACTCCAGAGAGAGAAATATTATCTGAGCTACCAAAGAAGAGATTGTATACTCCCTTAGACATGGTAGATTTCGATTATTTGAAGGATCTGGGGTTTCCTGGTGAACCCCCATTTGTGAGAGGCTATAGCCCAACAATGTATCGTAGTCGCTTATGGGATATGGCTCAATATGCAGGTTTTGGGGCGCCAGAAGATGCGCGAAAGCGTTACAATGAGCTATTGAGGGCTGGTGGGGGCGGAGTAAGTATAGCTTATGACCTCCCCTCTCAATTGGGATATGATGCTGACGACCCACTGGTAGAAGCAGAGGTGGGTCTAGTGGGTGTTTCCTGCTGCTCGTTACAGGATGTAGAGGATATCTTTGCTAACATCCCTATGGATGAGACCTGGATAAGAGGTTCAATAAGTACCCTAAGCATTGTGTTCTGGGCAATGTATTTGGCAGCAGCTGCGAGAAAAGGGATCCATAGTGAACAATTAAGTGGGGAGGTTGTTACAGACTGTTTACATGAATTTATCTCGCGTGGTAACTACATTTTTCCTCCTGAACACGCTGTGCGATTATCATTGGATGTTATGGAATATGGCCTCAAGCATATACCAGAACTGAAATATCAAATTGTCTCCTACACACTCCGTGAACGGGGTGCCACAGCAGTCCAGGAAGCGGCCTATGCTTTGGCTGCTTCCCTCCATTTTCTTAATTCAGCTCGCGATAGAGGTATGGATGTGGAGAACCTTGCGAGACATTTTGAAATTCATACGGCAACCCACATAGATTTGTTCGAAGAAGTGGCAAAGATACGTGCCATTAAAAGGATGTGGTCTAAGTTGATGAAGGAAAGGTTTAATCCTAAAGATCCGAAAGTCCTTGGAGTTAGGCTTGGCCCTATCACTGGGGGATCTCCACTAACAGCCCAGGAACCTGAGAACAACATTATAAGGGTTACTATAGCGGCGTTAGCTGGAGCACTCGGTGGTAGTAATTATTTAGCCACTTCCTCCTTTGATGAAGCACATGCCATACCATCGGCGAAGGCTGCTAAGATCGCCTTGAGAACTCTGCAAATCATTGGATATGAGAGCGGGGTGACAGATGTTGTGGACCCGCTGGGAGGTTCCTACTACGTTGAATCATTAACTACCGAGCTTGAGAAGAGAACTCTAACTTACTTGAAAGAGATAGAGGATAGGGGTGGAATAGTGAATGTAATCGAAACAGGCTGGATACAGCAGGAAATCGCTCGTTCAGCTTACATAAGGCAAAAAGAAATAGACGAAGGGAAACGTGTTATCATTGGTGTAAATAAATTTGCCTCCGATGAAAAGCCAGTCCTTGAGACTCACGAGGCAAATCCTGAAATCGTGGAGAAACAAAAAAGAAGGCTGAAGGATATGAAAAGAAAGAGGGAGAACGAAGCTGTGCGACGCTCTTTGGAAAAGGTACGCCGAGTAGCCCGGAGTAAAGAGAATCTGATGCCAACGATTATGGAGGCGGTCAATGATTATGCTACTTTGGGAGAGATTTGTGGAATTCTAAGAGAGATTTTCGGCGAATATACAGCCATTAGTTATTAATGAACGTTAATAAACTGGCAGTGAAGCAAAAGAGGTGCAAATATTACCCTGGCTGTGAATGCCTCAAAACACGTTTTTAAACTGAAATATTCCATACAGCGTCTGTTCTTTTTGATTACTCTTCAAGTGAGGGGCGGAAAACCATATAAGCATGGTCCCTCCAAATGCCCTATATCGTGATTCGTATTTTGTTGGCAAAACGAGTCTCCAATGCCAATTTCTTATCAACGACTACTCTATATCGCCACCTGTGAAAAAAACAGTTTGAGATCCTGTATTGAGTAAAATGCAGTTCGATAAAAACTGAATACGACAAAGCTCACGGGAGAGATTAATGAATGAAAAAATTTGATATTATTCCTTTCATTTTCTGGATGATACTAAGCCTTTTTATTATAATTCTTTCTCACAAAATAGGCCTTGGCGAGTTACACAATCCCGGGCCAGGGCTCATGCCTTTTTACGTAAGTGTTCTTATGTTTATCATTTCTTTTTACCTCCTTCTAAGATATCTTTTTAAAAGAGTTCACAAAGAAAAAACCATAAGAGGAGACCAAAGTCTAATAGGGTTGTGGAAAATAGCCACTGTAGTAGTCTCATTAGTTGTCTACGCCTTATTTTTGGAAAAACTTGGGTTCTTGATCGCTACCTTCATTTTGGTAACCATTTTGTTCAAGACCGCGGGTATGAAGAGATGGAGTTTTACACTAATGGGTTCTATTTTGACTGTTTTGATTGCATATTTTCTTTTTACCTATTTGGGCCTCAGTTTTCCGAGAGGGATTTTGCAGTTGAGGTAATATGGATATATTCACTGGTCTAATGTCGGGTTTCCAAGTTTGTCTTCAACCAATAAATCTTGTTTTTTGTTTTGTGGGGGTCCTCATTGGCACGTTGATAGGTGTCCTTCCCGGAATTGGACCAACGGGAACCATATCCATATTGCTTCCCATAACTTTTGGTCTTCCTCCTGTATCGGCTATTATTATGCTTGCAGGAATCTATTATGGGGCAATGTATGGAGGATCAACAACTTCTATCCTGGTTAATATTCCGGGAGAACCATCGTCAGTAGTAACCTGTTTAGACGGATACCAAATGGCAAGGCAAGGGCGGGCAGGACCTGCCCTGGGAATATCGGCACTTGGTTCTTTTATTGGAGGCACCTTAAGTATAATTTTCACAATGTTTTTAATCTTTCCTCTTGCCCAAGCAGCTCTAAGGTTTGGCCCCCCAGAATATTTTTCTCTCATTTGGTTGGGTATGACCATCTTGATCTATTTGGCTAAGGGGTCGGTGGGTAAGGCTGCCGTCGTGGTTCTATTCGGTTTTATCTTGAGCAGTGTTGGCATCGATTCAATCTCAGGAGTGCCACGCTTCGCCTTTGGAATTCCAACCCTTTTAGATGGATTTGGATTCGTTCCAATGACCATGGGCCTTTTTGGAATATCTGAAGTTCTTACAAATCTCGAAGAGTCAACGGACAGAACGATCTTTAAGTCAAAGATAAAGAACCTCCTGCCGAACCTTCAGGATTGGAAAAGGTCTATTGGTCCTATTCTTCGAGGGACCTTTATAGGTTATCTCTTAGGCATCTTACCCGGAGGAGGAGCAGTGCTTTCTTCTTTTGTGTCCTATGGTGTAGAGAAAAGGCTTTCCAAAAACCCGGAAATCTTTGGCAAGGGGGCGATAGAAGGAGTGGCGGGACCAGAAACGGCTAATAACGCAGGAGCGGGTGGGGCTTTTATTCCATTATTCGCCTTAGGAATTCCCCCTAACTCGGTGATAGCCATCCTCATGGGGGCTTTTATCATTTATGGCGTGACCCCTGGCCCGACATTCATTTCTCAACATTCTCACATGTTCTGGGGAGTCATTGCCAGTATGTATGTGGGCAATTGTATGCTTGTATTGCTGAACCTTCCCTTGATTGGCTTATGGGTGAAACTTCTAAAAGTTCCATACAAAGTTTTAATGCCCCTGATTCTCCTCTTCTGCCTCATTGGTTCCTATAGTTTAAATAATAATGTTGGAGATGTGATTGTAATGATCATTTTTGGGGTTTTAGGATATATCATGAGAAAATTTGGTTATGAGGAAGCACCATTAATAATGGCCTATATCCTGGGACCCATGATGGAGACATCTTTCCGTCAATCCCTTATCATGTCCAATGGACGGCTCTCCATTTTCTTGGAGAGACCCATCTCGGCCGTGACATTAATAATCGCAGCTCTCCTCTTCATCTCTTCTGGATTTTCTTTCTATCACAAAGCAAAGGAAAAAGTCAAAGAATGATAAAGGGTTATAGGCTGAGGCTATTGAATCATTTAGATTTCATTGAATCGAGGGGAAGGAGGTGATTGGCTAAGAGGATTCATGAGTTACAATCGTAGTCCCACACTAAATGGAAATTAACAATCAAAAGGGCAGATACAAATGCGAAAAGGAGAAAGGTTATGAAAAAAAGAACATTCAGAGATTTTATTGGGGTAGGCATTCTATTCATCATTCTTTGCACTTCACCTAACAGTTCTTGGGCCGCAGTGGAAAAATATCCATCGCACGCTATAGACCTCTTTTGCGCTCATGGTGCAGGCGGACAGACAGACCTCTGCAACCGTGCTTTGGCCAGAGGCCTGGAGAAGTATCTTGGGGTTACAGTAGTTCCCGGAAACAAAACTGGGGGCGGGGGTGTGGTGGCAACTACCTCTCTGATCAATTCCCGCCCCGATGGATACACAATGGCCCTATTGGGTTTTAATGTCGTTACAGCTCTTGTGCTTGGACAAGGGAACTATTCATTAGATGATTTGACTATAGTCGGTCAATTTGCTACCTTTCCCGGCGCATTGTCTACCAGCGCAGATTCACCATGGAAAACATTTCAGGAGTTTATTGATTATGTAAGGAAGAACCCAGGCGTAAAGTACGCTCATCCAGGGGTTGGATCGTCTATTTACATGAGGATGGAGAATCTCAATAAAAATGCTAATCTGAAGATGGTAGGTGTTCCTTTCAAAAGTGACCCGGAAATAATTGCAGCTATTCTGGGAAAACATGTCCCTGTCGGGATTGGGGGTTTAATGGCCGCAAAGGAGCAAGCAGATGCGGGAAAGATGAGGATTCTACTCAGCTTCGACCCGCCCGCCGAGGTAGGGCTTGATCCAACGATCCCCTGTATCCGCACCGCCTTTGATAAAAGTGTGTCTGACAAAGATTTGGAAATTGTGGTTTTCTTGGCAGTGCCTCGAAAAACTCCAAAAGAGATTGTTCAGGTTCTCGAACAAACTTTGGAAAAGGTTACAAAGGACCCAGAGTTTATCAATGACCTTAAGAAACTCTATATGAAGGTTAGTTATCTTGATAGTAAGAAAGCGACAGACAATTTATTTAAGATAATGGCGCAGGTCAAAGCAATCGTTAAAGAATGAGTTATGTGGTAAGGGTATCTTCCCTCAGTGCAGTTTCTGTGAATTCTGTAACGGAACGAACGGATTAGGGACTAAACCTTGGAGGGAGGGAGTGGCTTTATTCCCATAGATCTTTTCATTAAGGTTCCCGGCGAGCCTCGCTTAAGATAAATAGTCATTCAGGGAAGCAATGGAATGTGTTTTTCCGCCTTTTTGCGCGGATTTCCTATCGGAGGGGGTCAGTGTCAGCGGAGCATATCCGGGAGAACAACTCGATTAACCATAGAATCACACTTTAGAGGGACTATCTTTATAGGTTACCCAAAGCCCTTGACCCTTTGTATGATTGTATGAAGGCATTGGATGTTTATTGTAAAAAGGCATTGGAGATGGGGGTCGATGGAGCAAAGATGATCGACCCCCGCTCAATCATAACTTCCGAATGGGTAAGGATGAAATGTCAATTTGGATGTCCTGGTTTTAGAAAAAGACTCTGCTGTCCTCCCTACACACCCACACCGGCCATAACCCGGAAGCTAATCGATTCCTACCGGAAGGTCATCTTGCTACATCAAAGATTAAGAAATGACGAAAAGAGAGTTGAAAGAAGAAAGGTTTTCAACGAGACAATTGTTCGTCTTGAAATTGAGATTTTTCTTGATGGTTACTATAAGGCTTGGGGCATGGGCTCTGGTGCATGTCGTCTCTGTAAAGAGTGCGACCCAACCGGCCCTTGTAGACATGGGTTTGAGGCGAGGCCTTCGATGGAGGCCTGTGGCATTGATGTCTTCAAGACCGCAAGGGACAACGGATTTCATATTGAAGTGGTGAAAACCCATGAAGAAGAAATGAATATCTTCGGGTTGGTCTTAGTGAAATGAGGTTCGTTCGAGAGTGGATCGAGTGAGGGAGGAGTTAAAAATAAGTAGAAGTTACCAATAGAAAAACAAGAGACAGATGCCGAAGTTCATGGAAGGGGTGTCATAATGCGATTGAAAGGAAAAGTTGCTATTGTTACGGGGGGCGCTGGTGGGATTGGAGAGGCAACAATCCGGTCCCTATGTCAGGAAGGGGTCAAGGTAATTATCAGCGATATCAATTGGGATGCGGCTAAGAAACTGGAAGTGAGTCTTGCTCAAAAGGGGTTGGAAACTTTGGCGGTCCAGACTGATATTGCCGATTATCAGCAGGTTAAAGAGTTGGCGGAGAAGACTCTTTCTACCTTTGGCCGGATTGACATTCTGGTAAATAATGCAGGAATTTCTGCTAAGTATCAGGGAAAGAAGCGGAAGCTCTGGGAGATAAGTATAGAGGAGTGGCAACGGGTGATCAACGTGGATTTGAATGGTTACTTTTTGTGCTGCCATGAGATCGCTCCGCACATGATCCCCAATCAATGGGGAAGGATCATAAACATTTCTTCGTTAGCAGCTAGGACGACACCCCAGGTTGCTGCGTCTCATTATGTAGTTGCTAAGACTGGAATCCTGGGATTGACAAAATCTTTGGCTGTTGAATTAGGATCGTATGGAATTACGGTAAACGCTGTGGCCCCCGGTAGGATTGACACGCCGATGATAAAGGATATTCCTCCGGAAGACAACCTTGAATTAATCAAGAGGACTCCGCTGGGCCGTTTGGGGACCGTAGAAGATATCGCCGGAGTTATTATGTTTTTAATCTCAGAGGCTGCCAGTTTTATTACAGGGGCCACCATCGATGTGAACGGTGGGTTGGCCATGCATTAATGGATCGCAAAAGATCATAAAATATAAAAATTACTTTTTGATGATGGGAAATTATTCAAACCAATTTTATAAATGAAATCTTCAATGGAGACGATTGGAATAGATGTTTACTCAACATTGAGTGGCCTGAATTGGAAAATTTCAGTCAATGGGAAAAACACGAACCCTAAAGGGGTAGAGATTGTTGGTTACTGTGGACTACTTTTAGTTTAATAAATTTTGTAGAAAGAAAAATGGAAGAAAAGGAAAAGATTATGGGTGAAACCGAAATTTTGGCCGATTATGTCGCGAGTGCGAAGTATGAAGACTTGCCCGTCGAAGTAGTGAGTCATGCAAAAAAGTGCGTTATGGATACAATTGCTTGTGGATTGGGAGGACGTAGAAGCCTAGAGGGTGATGTACTTATTGAGATAATGAGAGAAATGGGTGGTAAGCAAGAGGCCACAGTGATCGGTGATAAAACAAGGCTTTCCTTTATGCAGGCTGCCCAGGTGAACCGTGTGTTAACCAATATGTTGGATTATGATGATACTCTAATGAAGGTGGGGCACATGAGCTCAGTTTTGGTTCCTGTGGCCTTGGCGGTTGGGGAACGTTTCAATGCATCCGGGAAGGATATGATTAATGCTTTAGTGCTTGGCTACGAAGTCATCATTCGAATTAGAGACGCAGTAAACCCTTCAGAAGAGGCATACTGGAAGACTTTTGAGAGGATTGATTCAGGAATCCACTTTGGTTCAGCTGTTGTTGCCGGTAAGGTTATGGGATTAAATGGAGAGCAGATGGCAGACGCTTTTGGACTCACGGGCCTTGTTCGAGCTTGGCGAATAACAAGGCCGGATTGGGCAAAAAGAGGTATGCCTCGATGGATGAAAGTGACAGGAGGTGATATTACTATCCCAGGAATACATGCCGTACTGCTTGCGAAAAAGGGATTTCCTGGGGATCGGGGGATCCTTGATCATGGGCGAGGGTATGAAGTTTTTGTAGGTTCAGATAGATACGATGTTACCAAGCTGATAACAAATTTAGGGGATGAATTCGGAATGCTGGAAATTGGTTTTAAATTCTATTCCGCTTGCCGACATATCAGTACAGCTTTGCAAGCAGTGGCAGGGATTGTTTTAGAGAATGGGATAAAAGCAGATAATGTTAACGAAGTGATAGTAAAGGTAAAAAAATTGGTTGTGGATAACTTCTCAATTTATGAACCAGAGCATATGATTCAGGCACAATTTAGCATTCCTTATGCGGTGACAATGATATTGATGGGTGAGCCAACAGGCCCCAATTGGTATAAAGAGGACATGATCAAGAATCCAATGATAAGGGAAATCCAACACAAGATTAAGCTTCAAGAAGATCCAGTCGCCACAAAAAAATCTTATTCAGAATACAAGTCGCCTAGTACTGTAGAGGTAACAACAAAAGATGGAAAACGTTTCAGCAAATATGTCGAGATTCCAAAGGGTGATCCTCAAAATCCTTTTACTGAGCAAGATCACATTAATAAACTTATAAATATGGCTACATGCCTTAGTATGGAGGAGAACCAAATAGATGAACTGGTCCAGGCGTTAACCGGTCTTGAGAAACTTGAAACCATATCGGAATTAACCTATTTATTAGTACCCTAACTATTTTTTAAACCATTAAATATTGGATAAAATGATTTCATATCCTCCAGTCATCAAAGAAACTATTTCATTTCCTTAAAGCATGAATTTAAGGTTTTTAGGGAGACTATGAAGTTGACAGGTGAAAATGACTGCGTGATTTTTAAGTCGACAGTTTTTGAAATTGGCTTGGCTATAATCCTATGACAACATTGAAAAGAGTGCATCCGCAAGTTGAACAAATAAGATCGCAGTTTAACGATGTCAGTGTTGAGCTTTATCTTATTAGGGGTGAGAGGAACATTATTATTGATACTGGAATAAATCAATCTCCGCAAAAAGATATCTTTCCGAGCCTCAAAAGTATTGGTCTAACCTTTTCTGAGATTGACTTGATACTTAACACTCATGGGCATTTCGATCACACGGGAGGAAATGCAGCTGTTAAAGATGCCAGTGGAGCGAAAATATTTATTCATAAAGATGATGCACCTTTCTTATATAACCGTGATCTTTGCTTTGAACTTTATTTTGCTCCTGTGATCAAAGCAATGGGAGGTGACCTCCAAACAGGGAAGGCAGCTTTTACAGAAATGGCTGGTTCAGAGACAGTTGCGGATCAACAGCTTGAGGAAGGGATGATCATTGATGGTGGAGCAGGTATTGAGTTAAGAGTTGTTTGTTTACCTGGACATACCCTCGGATCTGTTGGCTTCTTTTGGGAAAAGGAAGGTATTCTTTTTAGTGGTGATTCCGTTATGGGACTGCACATTGAAGGAGGTAAGTTTCCGATCATCTTTGACATTCCTGCATACACGAAATCTTTACAGCGTCTGCAAGAGATGCCTATTAATTTTCTCCTGTGCGGCCATCCTTATAGAGGCCTTCGCTTGCCTCCGTTCTTTATAAGACAAGGTCGGGAAGTAAGGCAGTATTTAAGGGAATGTCAAGAATTTTTGGAAAGATTGGATGAAGCAGTTGATAAAGTAAAACGAGATTTATCTGAAAAGGGATTCATGCAATTAGCTGATGAGGTTATAGCTCAACTCCCAAAGGAAATGGGCTTTAAGCCAATGACCCAGGTGGAGAGACCTTTATACTCGGCCCATACTATTTTCTTTATTCTTTGCCAGCATGGCAAAGAAAAATGCTTCAAATGGATTCATCCCTTGCAATTATACATTATTTAGTTTTGTTAAGGATGATGAATATGTCACGAAAGTGTCAAAGATGACAAACATACAGCAACCCTTCAAACTTCTTTTGATCTTTTTAGTTCTCTCCGCGCTTATTATGCTTGCCATGTTTTACCGTGCCTCGAATGCTGTGATTGCCCCTAATCTCATCCACGATTTGGGGCTCAATGCGAAAACCCTGGGCTTCCTTGGAGGCTCTTACTTCATTTCTATCGCCTTATTTCAGATCCCGATGGGACCGATGCTTGACAAAATCGGGCCTCGTTTTGTTATCACTTCTTTCTTGTTGATTGGAGCATTAGGTGCTTTTCTCTTTGCCCTTGGATCATCTTTTAGCGAAGTCCTATTGGGAAGAGTCCTGATTGGAGTAGGTATGGCTTGTGTATTGATGGGGGCGATGAAGGTATTCACCTTAATGTTTCCACCAGAGAAATTTGCTACGCTCGTAGGTATTATTGTTTCAATTGGAACACTGGGAAGTATTCTTGCTGCTTCTCCTCTGGCCTACCTCACTTCCACCATAGGGTGGAGGATAACTTTCGTTATTGCTGGTGGAATTACAATCATTTTCGCCATCTTGATCTTTTTTGTATTAGGGGGAAAAAAGGAAAGAGGCGTGAGTTTAGTCACTTCTCCTTCGTCCGAACAAACCATGGGGATTTTTCAATCGATTCGATCTGTTCTGGGCTCTCTTGTATTTTGGCAAATTGGAGCTGCTGCCTTTTCCAGATACGGAACCTTTATTAGTCTTCAAGGGTTGTGGTTTGGTCCTTTTCTTATTAATAATGTTGGATATTCTCCTGTCCATGCGGGTAATATCTTGATTCTCTTGGCCATTGGATCGATTGTGGGGGGGCCTATAGCGGGTTGGCTTTCCGATAAACCTTTTATTTCCAAGAAAAGTATAGGCCTATTAGGGCTGGGTTTTTATGGTATAAGTCTCTTCCCGCTGGTTGGAGTTATTAAAACACATAACCCCTTCTGGTATGCCATTATTTTCTTTTTTATTGGTTTTTTTGGAGGATCTACAATGGTAGTATACTCTCATGCTAAAGAACTCTTTCCAATAACTATCTCAGGCACAGTAACAACATTAGTCAATTTCTTTAGCCTTGCTGGAGGAGCGATCTTTATGACAGGAATGGGAAAAATCATCCAGTCCTTTTCCAGTACCGATGCGTTTCCTACAAAAGCCTATCACCTTTCATTCCTTATATGTTTTCTGACCGTAATTGCCAGCACAGTATTTTATGCTTTTTCAAAAAAAGAAAAGAGTCAATTTGGATTAGATTTAGAGTCCTGTTAACGATCCTAAGGAAGATAATTATGAACCTAAAAGCGAACAAGGTAGACAAGGGGTTCACCAGTCTCTTAGGGGGAAAGCGTGTTCCCAAATACCATCTCAGGCCTGAAACCTATGGCACACTGGATGAACTGAACTCTTTCCTCGGAATGGCCAGGGCTGTTGCTAAGGATAATATGGTTAGAAAGATTTTGTTCACCATTCAGAACCATTTCTTTCTCATTGGTTCTGATCTTGCTTTATCTGGAAAGGATCAAAGTCTTCTGAAAGGAAAGATCACGCAGAAGGAAGTCGATTGGTTGAGTCGGTTATCTAAAGATTTTAGGAGGTTGACAAAGTTAGTTCCTGAATTCATTATCTATGGGGAGACATATGAATCCAGTATTTTAGATGTGGCTCGAGCCGTTACAAGAAGAGTAGAGCGACTGGTAGCTAAGATGAAATCAAAGAGAATGCTTACGAACCTTAGAATATTGGAATACCTGAATCGCCTCTCTGACGTCCTTTACTTACTTGGCCGATACGAAGAAAAGAAGGCCGGGGTGAAACCAAAACATCCAAACTATACTCCATGCTCACAATCAAGCCTATTGAAGAAAGTGCTTAGAGAAAAGGGCCCATGTTAAATTGAGCATGATACCAGCAGATAAAATACGAATTATCCCATTAGAATTAATGCCTTAATTCCATTAATGGAGGAGAGCCGATTCAAGTTGCTCCTCCACCACTTGTGAATTTAAACTGATTGTCACCTAAAAATATATTTGACCTGACCAGCTTAATTAATGAATTCTATTAATAACTCATATGAAAACAATTCATTTGACATTATTTATTACTATTTATATGAGTTATTCAGGAGAAGATTATGATTAAAGTTGTGTAAAAAATGTTCTAAAGATATTTTTGTTTGTGCTGATGCATCATTAACTAATTAAAAACAATCTCAAACTCAAAGAAGAACTAATGAAAACGCTTAGCTTACTTAGAAAGAGATTGAATTACGAAGACAAGGAGGGAAAAATGACGAAAATGAGAATGATTGTAATATTGGGAATTATGTGCCTAGCATTAATTATGGTGGCTATACCTATCATGGGTGGATATGCAAAATCAGTACCCTCAAAGCCAATTAAAATAGGCCTCTTGTTTGCATTGACAGGCAGGTTTTCAGCTCTTGGACTCGATTCCCAAGGTAGCGCAACAACATGGATTGAATGGGCTAATAAGGAGAGAGGAGGAGGAAAGTGGCCTCCGATAGAGTTTATTTTACTTGATAGCCAAAGCGAAGGGACCAAGGCGGCATTGGCTGCAAAGAGACTAATAGAGGTAGAAAAAGTGCATGCCATAGTGGGTCCAAATTCTTCTGGGGAAGCGCTTGTAGTAGGGCCGGTATGTGAAGAAAATAACATACCGTTGGTAACATGCAGTGCAAGTGAAGCCTTCGAACGAGAGCTTAAGCCACACTGGGGTTTTAGAACTGCAAGCAGCTCTTGGGAGGTGGTTGACGCTGGGCTTGCAGCTCTCAGACTACTTGCCCCCCGAATGAGAAAGTTAGCTATTTTACACGCGAGCACAGCTTATGCTAAACAAAACACTAAGGATGCAATATATTTTGCCCCCCTGCGTGGTTTTGAAATTGGGGCTGTGGAAGCATATGAGCCTAATGCCACTGAGTTTGGAGCTCAGATATCAAAGATAAAGGCATCAAATCCTGATGCTGTCCTGGTCTATTGCGCTGAAATGGCTGGCGCATTAGCCATCAAGCAGATGAGAGAAATGGGCATGAACAAAGTTGTTATGAATAACGGTACCGTTGTTGCAACGGACATACGAGAGGCCTTCAAAAACACGTTTTCTATACCACCCTATGTTTACGTCGCTGCTACACCGGCCGACTGCTGGAGTGCGCTTCCCAAAGACTCGATAGCTTACAAAAAGCTTGAGCCAATTGCCTCCCGCTATGAGGAAAAGCATAAAAAGGCATATGGATGCTTTCATCATATACCTGTTGCCGGCTTGGTGTTAATAATGAACTCGGTAGAGAGGGGTCTTGAAGAGAGTCCCAATCTCTTTGATCGTGATCTCCAAACAATTCGGAGAGCGATCAGGGACAAAATCGAGACAACTAAGGATCTGCACACTGGAGGGAATATACTGACAGCTTCACCGACAAACCATTCTACTAACGTTCCTGGCTCAATGGCAGTAACGATTCATTTTGAGTCTGGGAAGATTGTTTATGACCCCCAATTGACTACTCCTATAAAACTTAATACTCCTCCCCAGTAGGAGGTTAGGGTAATGACGCACGGATGGTTTTGAGAAAAAGAGATTCCATCGGGGAGACGACAAGTTGGCCTATTAAAGGTTTTCATGTAGCAAGGTCAATATGATTAGGAGGTAGCTATTGACACCAGGAGATCAATTACTCCAGTTTGTCATATCTGGGATTACCATAGGTTCTGTCTATTCCATCATTGGCCTAGCCATTGCAATTATTTTTAACGTAGGAAACATATTTGATGTGTCCCAAGGTCAGTTTATGATGCTTGGAGCGATGTCGGTTTGTGTCTTTCGGGCAGCCGGTTTGGCTATGGGCTTCTCTATAGCGTTGGGTGTACTTATTCCTCTTATCGGAGGTTTGGTGATTTTTGGGATTATTTTCTACCGCATAGTCCAAAGATATTCGCTCATTGCTATAATCATGATTACCTTGGGCGTAGGTTTGCTGATAGAAGGAATAGCTTTTCTCGCTTTGGGCGCGGACACAAGAGTAACTCCTTATTACGTGAATATTGCTCCAATTCGTATACGCGGAGCTACTATGTCACCTCAAGCTCCTTTTTTATTCGCGGTCCTCTTGCTGATGGTATTAGGTCTATACCTTTTATTTAATCGTTCTTTCTTGGGGAAGGGATTGAGAGCATGTCGCGAACAACCTTTAGCAGCAAGACTGATGGGGATTAATCCAGCAAAGATGATATACTTTTCCTTTGCCTTAGCTGTGGTTTTAGGGGCTATTGGTGGGATAGTAATGGTACCAATGACGGCCACTTCTTATAAAATAGGCATGGAACTTACGATAAAAGGGTTTCTATCTTGCCTAGTAGGGGGGATATGGAAATTCCAGGGAGTGATACTAGGTGGGTTATGTTTGGGCTTGTTCGAATGTCTAGCCGCTGGTCTTATTTCCTCAAATTATGCATCGGTGATTGCCCTGTCCTTCTTCTTAATCGTATTGCTATTACGGCCTTCCGGGATATTGGGGACCGGAGAAATTATTCATTAGAAAGATTGGATGTATGAGTGTTAGGATCAAGTATTCTAAATGGATATGGTGGGCGTTTGCTGTGATTATGGTATGCGTTCTCCCCCCATTGCTTAAAGGGTACGTTGTTAGCATTTTTATTTTTGTAGGGATTTACTCTATAGTAGCAATAGGACTTGGTTTGCTACTAGGTTGGGCAGGACAGATATCCATGGGGCATGGTGCCTTTATGGGGATAGGAGCTTATACCTCAGGGGTTCTTAGTTTCCGTTACGGTATTTCGCCCTGGCTTGGCATTATCTGTGGAATGGTGATAACGGGTTCCATTGCCTACGCCATAGGTAAGGCTATACTACATTTTCGTGGCCATGTGTTGGGCGTAGTTACTTGTGCCTTGGGGCTGATTTTCTACAGCCTTTTTGGTGAGATGGATTTCATCACTGGAGGTTACGATGGCTTTAGTCGCATTCCTCGCCTTTCTATCGGTGGCTTTGTATTTGTAAAAGATATTCACTTTTTTTATTTATTGTTAGTCATATTTTCTATTCTTTTCGTAGTAGCATCAAACATTGCCAAATCGAAGATAGGGAATGAGTTCCGCACGATTGATCTTCATAGGGGTGGCAGTGAAGTGGCTGCAGAGACGCTTGGCATAAACATAGGAAAAATTAAGACCCAAGCATTTGTCCTCTCTGCAGTATATGCCAGTATTGGAGGGAGTTTATATGCTCACTATGTAACTCATCTTGATCCCACGCCCTTCAGCCTTTGGACTGGCTTCATGATGATCATTATAGTAGTAATAGGTGGAGCGAGAAGCCTTTGGGGTCCCGTTCTTGGGGCCGCTTTCTATTTCGGATTGAAGGAACTAATAAGTGTTGTTATACCAACGACACAATCTGCAGCTCTGGCTGGGATTGAAGTCATTCTCTTTAGTCTTTTTTTTATCTTAGCACTGTTGTTTTCTCCTGACGGTCTGGTTCAGATCCCAACTGTTCTCCGTCAGTTTTGGGTTGAAAGAACCAAACGAAGAGGCTCGTAAAAAAGAGAATTCTATTATGATAAGGCAAGTGGATAGTTCATTTTTAGAACTGAAAAATGTAACTAAGATCTTTGGAGGGTTAACTGCAGTTAGTGATTTTACTACCAGTGTTCAAAAAGGAGAGTTGGTATCAATTATCGGACCAAATGGAGCGGGAAAGACGACGTTTTTGAACATAATTACTAAGGTTTTGCCTATTACTCATGGTGAAATTTGGTTCAAGGGGCAAAGGATTGACAAGCTCGAGGCACGTCAGATCTTTGGCTTAGGCATTTCTCGGACTTTTCAGCATTTAGAGCTTTTCAATAACATGTCCGTGGTAGAGAACGTAATGATAGGGTGTCATAAATGGATGCATTCCACCTATCCTGAGGTTATGCTTCGCCTAAGGCGAGTCAGGAAGGAGGAGCGAGAGGTCTTTGAGCGAGCCATGGAAAAACTTTCTTTCCTATGTTTGGTGGAAAAGGCCCATGACATGCCTTCAAGCTTGGCGCTAAAGGAGCGAAAGTTGCTGGGGATAGCTCGTGCCATAGCTAGCGAGCCGGACCTGTTGCTTATAGATGAACCTGTGGGAGGACTAACTATTAAGGAAATAGATGAAATTGGTAAGAAGATCTTAGCGATGGTGGAGCAAGGGATAACCATTCTATTCATAGAACACCGAATGGAATTAGTGATGGGTATAAGTGAAAGGGTGATAGTCATGAATTTTGGTCAGAAGATCGCCGAAGGCTCCCCCGAGGAGATACAAAGAAATGAGCAGGTAATTACTGCCTATCTAGGAAAAGAGGAGAGTAGAGTATAACAGCATATAAAAAGGAGACAATTATAGAACTGACTGATGTAGTGGCTAACTATGGACCCATGGAAGCGTTGTCTGAGTTAAGCATGTATGTCAGTAAAGGGGAAATTGTAGCTATTCTCGGGCCTAACGCAGCAGGGAAAAGCACGTTGATGTATACGATTGCAGGTATTGTACCTGTAACAAAGGGCAAGATCATATTTAATGGGCAGCCCATCCATAATTTAACCACTGATCAGATAGTTAGGCTAGGCATAAGCTTAGTACCTGAGGGCAAGTTGCTTTTCCCTATGATGAAAACTTTAGAGAACCTCGAGTTAGGAGGGTATCACTGGAAAGGTAAGGAGAGAAAGAGACAAATCGAAAGGGGCCTTAGTGATGTTTTCAAGCTTTTCCCTAGTCTCGAGGGAAAAGGAAGGCGACTGGCTGGTACACTTTCCGGCGGAGAACAGCAAATGGTAGCCATTGGAAGAGGGCTCATGTCCCAACCGCAATTGCTTTTGCTTGATGAACCTTCTTTGGGGTTAGCACCTGTGTTAGTTAAACAGTTGATGGAAACTTTAGAAGCACTAAGAAGTGAGCAAAGGCTGACTATCTTGCTTTCAGAACAGAATGCTGTGGCAGCTCTGAGTATCGCTGATAGGGGATATGTGATGTCAGGAGGTAGGGTTATCATGGAAGGTCCTAGCGAGGAACTTCGTTCCTCAGACAGGGTGAAGGCAGCCTATTTAGGTTGATAGCTAACAAATTGTTAGCATATCACCTTTCTGACATGTTGCCGAATATTACTAAACCGATCAAATCTAAAAAGGAGGGCATATAAAATGAGTGAATGGAAAATGAAAGGCAAACCGGGTTTGATTCTTGTCCATATGCAACATGGGGTTGTGGGTCAGGAGGGTGGGCTCGCTATGTTTAACCATGCTAGGGCAGCAAAAGAGGCCGGGATAATCCCTCACCAGCAAGCCTTACTTTATGGATTCCGTGAGAAAAAGTTGCCAATAGTATATGTGCTCGCTGTGAACGAGCCAACCACCATTTTTCCGGCTTACGGCACATCCTGGAAAAAAATGGAGTCCTCGCGGGCCAATCTTCGTGGTTCCAAAGACGTAGAAGTTATTCCTGAACTAGCTCCTCAACCGGGTGAACCGGTAATAAGCAACTGGCTTTTGAACAGCTTCTCCAACTCCAACTTGGACCAAATATTAAAAGAATATGGTATTGAAACTGTGGTCATAGTGGGTGTTGCGACAGCTACAGCAGTGCTTCCTGCAGTCATAGGAGCGACAGACTCAGGTTACTCAGTGATTGTGCCAAAGAATGCGAGTATCTCAGCCCACACAAGGGAACACGAGGTAATCATGAATGACATACTTCCTCGTCTAAGCTTAGTTACTACTGCTGAGGACGTGCTAGCGCATATTTGATCCAACTGTCATACAATCACAGGCATAAAGATATTGGGGGGCTACGGCCAAAAAATCAATGATCAACTACGCTTGACAATTGATAAGGTTATATGGTCATTACTCAGAACATTGGCACTTTACTTAATAAGACTAAATCCTATTTGGCTTACCGAATTGTCGCTCGATAGAAGGTCAATGGCCTTCGCCTCAGAGACCTAAGAACCAGATGCTTCCAGCGCTTTTACAAACTATGAACGGACAGCGTTTCCAAACACATGGACCACTCGACGCTCTTCTGGGAAATGATTGCTAGCATATTCATTACCGCTCGTGATTAGGGAATGGCGTGTCTGGTATGAGTGCCGGAAATCTAATGTGCCTAGACCAGGGGGTCTTAAGGCCAGGTTATATGGTGTGGGCTCCCTGAGAGTGAAGCTGGTGGAATAGATTATCAAGTTGATAAAGTATCCTAACTTTGCTTCCAGTTGGAAGAGGGCGTACTGGGAAGATTCATACAGATTTCTGATAAGTGGACGCGAAAAAATATATGAACAATGTAAGCGAGAAGACCCTGGATATTATTCTGATTGAGTGGGCGCAAAAGTCTAGAGGACATCTATCAAAACATAGAACACCAGGGGGTTGGCAAACAAGGCTGGTCGAAGAGGGATATCTGAAATAGTGCTTACCAAACACGAGTGATAAACCCGACGGAAATCATTATAGCTTTTACTCCCAAGGTTATGGAGGGTTTTTTGGACTAAAGGCGCTAAGAATCCAGCAGAAATATTCACAAATTTTTATAAGGAGAGAAAGAAAATGGACGCAAAGGGGTTAAGACAGGAACTTAGCATAAAAGAGAAAGAACGGCGTTGGTCACTCGTACGCGAAAGCATGAGGAGAGAGGGCCTTGCTGCTATTATTCTATATGGAGATACCTTACATTGGGTATCTATTCGTTATTTAACAAATATTTTTGCAACAGGCGCCACTCAACAAGTATTGCTTTTCCCGGTCGATGAGGATCCGATTTTTTTGACTTCCCTTCCCCGGAGTGAATTCTTTGCTAAAAAAAGCTCCTGGGTCCGACCAGAAAACATTTATTGCTCAGTCAATTGGGCAGAAGACCTGGCCAAACACCTCATTGCGCTTAAATTACAAAACAAACGGGTTGGGATAGACAGTTATAAGACCTGGCCAGTGCGGGAATATCGAATATTCAGAGGGTTTTGTCCTGACGTTGCGTTGATGGAAGCCTCTATGTTGTTGAGTAAAATTCGCGGCCCCAAGAGCAGCGAAGAGATAAAACTAATCGAGGAGGCTATCCGTATTGGAGAGCTTGCCCAAAAGACTTTTTTAGCTAATTTGAAGCCGGGAATGAAAGAGGAGGAGGTGGTGGGCAAAGTAGAAGATGTAGTTCGAGCTAATGGGGTGGATCTGAGACTTTGGTTAATGTCCAGTACATCGGAAATACCCTATCCAGATTTCCCAGGAGAGACTATTATACAGAGGCCAAACCCAGTTACATTTTCTTCAGAATTTGTAAGGACGCGAGGATATGGTTGCCAAGTGGTACGGACCTACTGCTGGGAGGAGCCAAAAGGGGAGTATAAGAGAATGTGGGAGTTATGGGAAGAATTGAGACGTGTGGTACCCAAAGAGCTTCGGCCGGGGCATGAGGTCACCGAACTGGGTGCAAAGGTTGAAGACTTGGTAGATGAATGGGGTTTCGAATGTGATTATTTGGGGCATGCAGTTGGGTTGAATATGTCAGATGCCCCTTACATCAGTTCAGGTCCTCGTAAGCAAAGATATATGGAGTGGACAATCATGTCTAACGAGGTATATGTAGTTCACCCCATGATAAGGACTAAAGGAGGAGGACCACCGTTGCTTTGGTTAGCAGACATGTATCTGGTCGGGGAAGATGGGACCAAGTGGCTGACCCAATTTTTACCAGGGCTACCAGAGATGATTTATTGATAATATATTATAGAGGTGACGATCATTAAAATTAATATAATATTTTCCTATTTAAGACATTTACAATTAAGGTATTTTTACCCACTATATTCTACACACTATATAATCCCTCAAAGACAGATTAGCCTGAGGTAGAATATGGAATATAATATAGAGTAGATAAAACTATTGTCTGACCGAGAAACAGCTTAAGCGTAGCGCCCATCGGAGCACTCGAGAGTCGGAATTCGTTATTGAACGGTAACTGGAAATCGCTAATAAGCACACTAAACCCTTTAAATGGACTAAAACTGCGGACCAACTTCTTGCGACGGTTGAAAATTTTTGTAAACGAATTAATGATTCAGGACTAGAGCTCATCCGAAAAATAGGGGAAAGAGAAGGGATTGGGGAATCATTGTCTGAAGGAGTAAGAATTTCCGCTGAAGAAATTGGACAGGAGTCTGAGAAATTTGCAATGCTTGTAAAGGGTCTCAAGCTTGCAATGCATGGCCCAAGAGCATATAGTAGTTTAGCTGCAGCATATGCAACTTCACGCATAGGAACTTCCCATTGGGCGGCCACCCATTTGTTGGAAATGAGAAGACCAATGCCAGATTTGGGTTATACTGAAATCCTGGACCGATTTGAATCAAAAGGAAAGGGGGTTATGGCAGTAAAAATGTAGGATTATATGGAGATGTTTGAGTCCTTAAAAATTTGTAAATTTATTAGTTGGGTTTCTCTTTCAGACATTTTGGACTGGATATACTACGTCACTAATACAAGGATGGATTCTGGAGAATATATGACTATTGGGGAGAGAATATCAAACTTAAAAAGAATGTATAATGTCCGTAGTGGTATAACCTGAAGAGATGATGACTTACTGGAACATATTTCAACTCAGAAGAGGGGTGAGGGTTGGGCCGCCGATCATCTTTCTAACCATGAGATGATGTTAGATGAATATTACAAATACAGAGTTTGGAACGAGAGTGATATTCCTAAGAAAGAGAAATTGAAAAGCTTAAGTTTAAAAAAATTGGCAATGGAGTTAAATGGAGTAATATTAGAAAAAAACTCCAAATGAAACAAAAGTTGAATAATCTTCAATCATGGCTTTTCTCCATAAACCAGATCATAAAATATCGTTTCCCATTAAATTATTGAAACATGGTTGGGATACTTTAACAAAATTTTATAAAGGAGGTGCTTTATGTTAATACAACGAAAGCCAGCCGTTGTTGCTGGGCAACGGAGGACATATGCCAAAGGTACTGCAGTGACTGAGGCCAAAGGATTTGTTTTCCTTAGTGGGGCTATAGGGATGGACACCAATACAGGCAAAATTCCAGAAGGCATGAGGGAGCAGACGAGACTCGTAATGGAAAACATCAAAGCAAGGCTCGAAGAATACGGGTCGTCCCTTAAGAATATTTTGATTGTACGTCGGTATGTTAAAGGTGAGTTCCCGAATGGGATACGCAATGATACAGCATACCAAGAGAGTTATAAGGAAACGGAAGAGTTCTGGAAGGAGAATTGCCCTGAGTTTCTTGGAGAAAACAACCCGCCAGCATATACGTTAGTTGGGGTGACATCGTTGGGGTTACCAGAGTTGCTTATAGAAATAGAGGTTGTTGCAGCAATTGAATAACCAAAATTCTTCGACCGCCACAGAAAAAGAGGGAAGCTCTATGGGGATGTTTACCATCACGCTACCGACCCTGAATTTGACTTTAATCCGCAAAATGCGACTTCATCCTAAAGTAGTGGAGATAGTCATCCGGAAGTTAAATATTATCTTCACCCGCAAGGCAGAACATAATCAAAAAAGACGATGGAAAATAGAATAAGGGCAAATCTCCAATCTGTGAAGCAGACCTCTGTGGAGCTATAAATAATGAATAGTAGAAGGAGTAATGGAATCAAAAGATAAAATACCCGATGAAGTTCTTTAAAAATATTTCCTAAAAAGCTTAATAAAGGTCTGGCTTCAGAAAAGACGCATAGTTAAATAAAACAATGATCCTTTCTAGGAAATTTAAAAGGGGGTAGAGGTTACCGCAGGAGGAAATTAATCAAATCTTCAATATTAGCGAGATGGTGCAGCGAGAGCGTTTTTCCAACTGAAGAAAGTTAGGTTGATAATTATCTTTTGACAAGAATTTTGAACCAATTTCCTCACTAAATACCATTTCTACCCCCTATGCTGATATTCCTCACCCCAAACCATTCACTTCCTAATTGATTTTATATTGGCTCAAAAATAGTGTCACCTCAATGGAATAAATATAGCTGTAACCAATCAAATTATTGCCAAAATACTCTTTGGAGATTAGTTTATTACTTCACAGAATACCATTCGAAGCCTCCAATTGCAACTCGGTCCCCGGAGGACACTGCAGGGTTTGTGCGCACGGAAATCACATACATGTCTTCTTCTGCTTTAAGTTCTTCTACTACCTCCCACATATTCATCACCCGTGCGTATATTTTACCTTTCGGGACCATATCGCCTGGCTCAACGAGCATTTCTATCAGCCCTCCCCTGTTATTCCTTAGAAACTTCCAATGTGGGATAACAATTTGTTCCTCGGGCATTTCTGGCTGCCCTTCAATCAACCCGAGGAATAGCATTATGTTGTAAATACCTTTCTGCGCGACAGCTACATTCGCAGTTTCACAGCGGCCACCTGTGCCCACCTCAACAGTAAAGGCGGGGATACCATGTTTTATACAGATTGAGTTGATTTCTCCTGCTAATACTATGGGCAATTCCTGGTTCTTTGGGTATTTGTCGCCTTGGCGATTGATTTTCAATCCAAAAGACAAAGCCATCTGGGACGATTTTTGCATTATCTCCGGCTTAGCACCAGGGACTGGTCTACATACTGTGTAGACAAAGGAGTTTTGAGTAGGTGCCTCCGTGTGAAAGCTAATCACAGCATTTGCGGTCTTCTGAATTTCGAGGAAGACTTGAAAAGCAATCCTTTCAGTAATTGACCCCTCAGCTTTACCGGGAAATTGCTCATCCAGGTTAAGTAAATCGAGAAAGCAAACCCTTTTCTGTTCAACGAATGCTATGGGGTTAAGGATAGGCGTGAAAATAAGAGATCCGTTTATCTCCTCGGGTCTCGTTTCCAAATAAACATTTCGCATGGCAAAAAGGCCATTTAATTCGTTCCCATGAACAGCGCCACACATCCATAGAACTGGTCCTGGTCGATTACCTCGCACAACCATTAGTGGGAGGTAGATCGGGCTACCATTCGCCAGTTCTCCAACTAAGATCTTTTGATGAACCTTTTGTCCCGCCTGAATTGAAGTCTGAAAAATTTCCATCCTAAGTTCTCCTTTCATACCCTATTTTTTGGTGAGAGAAACCACCTTTTTGGGTTCAAACAAAGGGTTTTTGGTTGCTCATTGTGAATAGTAAGATAGTTAGTAATAGCCTCAATTCCAACTCTCGGGTGCTTCGGAATGTCCCACATCGGAGTTATTTTTCGGTCAGGGCAGCAAACCAAAGTAAGGCTTGATTCATCCCCGAGGCACCTTTCGGGGTGAATTGGAGATGTTACCAGGGTGCTTCGCCAAGCGGCTGCGAATGATGAGCGCCTCATATGTGCCACAGTTGTCGAGGGTAAAATGAAAGTCCGGATCCGGAAGTACGACTGCGTCAATTATGTCGAGAAACTTGCGAAACTCGATCGCCCGATGTCGTCGATGAGATTCTCCAATGACCTTTACCGTCTTCGCGTTGAGCGGAGCAAAGAGCAATGTCTTCCCATGACGGGAGTTATCATGGGTGCACCGCTCTACTTGGCCCGGCCGCATAGGCAACAAGGGCGAAGTTCGGTCAAGATCTTGAATCTGAGATGTCTCGTTGACGCACAAAACCAAGGCTCTATCCGGTGTTCAGACCCAATCCCATAATATCCACACCTTTTCGATGAACAGGGGATCCTTCAACAGCTTAAAAGTCTCAGCCCAATGTGGGTGCAAAAGGAGAGTGCTCTAGATACGACTCACTGCGCTCTGACTCAGTCTACAGTTTTTTGCCATTTAGTGCGTGCTCCAATATGCAGCATACCACGACGTCAACTCAAACGTTTGGGTAATCAACTGTTCTGCGTCGACATCGATAATCCTCCAGGGAACGCCCGGGCGATCGAGCAAACTATCCAGACAATTCCGAATGAATCGAACTCGCCACTTTCCAATCGTCTAGAGGTTATGTGCAAAGTCGTCGCTACTACCAAGTTAAACTTCCATTCGGCGCACTTAAGCACTAAACGGACACGTTAAACCAACGCCTGTGAGGCTTTACGGGGACACATCTAGCGTTCCAAGGTTTCTCCCTTCAGATGGAATAGAGAAAGTCGATACCCCGTTCTCATGCCTATCCTCCTTCCCCCACTAAATTTACACCATATGATCATATTATTCAACGAATTAATAGCTCAGAGTCAAATTCCGAGATACGTCTTACCAAAAATGCAATCTTGCACATTTTTGTAACATAAAACCTATTTCCTCTAACCAGCTTAATTAATGCATTCCAGTAGCGTCCGGTTAATTTTTTATAAAAATTCGAATTGTTATTTTATTCCAGCATGATAAACGTGATTGTGAACAGTTTCGATTTCAATTTTTTCTTTCCGATTGGCCATAATCCTCCTATCTCTGATAGGAAAGGAGTGGCCAATGAACTCAGGACGAATTATTTTTCCCCAGTTGATGAGCTTTCTTCCAGAACGGGAATTCAGCAAATGCGTTCATCGTTATCGAGGCGAATACCACATTCGAACCTTTTCTTGTTTCGATCAATTCCTTTGCATGGCCTTCGCTCAACTGACCTATCGGGAGAGTCTTCGCGACATCGAAATATGCCTGCGGGCCATGCAGCCCAAGCTTTATCATGCAGGGATCAGGGGCAAAGTTTCTCGAAGTACCTTGGCCGATGCGAACGAAAAACGGGACTGGCGCATCTACGCCGACTTTGCTCATGTGTTGATCGGAATGGCCAGAGAGTTGTATGTGGACGAGGACTTCGGGCTGCAAATCACCGAGGCTGCTTACGCTCTGGATTCCACCACGATCGACCTGTGTCTCTCGCTTTTCCCGTGGGCCTCTTTTCGGCAACACAAAGGCGCCATCAAACTCCATACCGAGATGGATCTGCGAGGCTCTATTCCTTGCGTGATCCGCATCACTCATGGGAAAGTTCACGACGTTACCTTCTTGGATCAGGTGATCCTCGAACCTGCCGCGTTCTATATCATGGACCGTGGATACATCGATTTTGCTCGCCTCTATCGGTTCACACAAAACATGGCGTTTTTTGTAACCCGAGCCAAAAGCAACCTCGATTACATCCGCCGATCCTCTCACTCTATCGACTCTGGAACCGGATTACGAAGCGATCAGACCATTTTGCTCAAGGGTCCAAAAACCTCTCAACTCTATCCCGATCCACTTCGGCGAATCAGTTTCTTCGATATCGAAAACCATCGTCGCCTTATCTTTCTGACGAACAACTTTGTCTTACCAGCCCTGACGATTGCTCTGCTTTTCAAACGTCGCTGGAAGATCGAGTTGTTCTTCAAATGGATCAAACAAAATCTTCGGATCAAGGCGTTCTACGGAACTTCCGAGAACGCCGTGAAAACTCAAATCTGGATTGCCATCTCCGTATATGTGCTGGTGGCGATCATCAAGAAGAAGCTCCGAATCGAGCGAACACTCAACGAAATTCTCCAAATTTTAAGCATTACCATTTTTGAAAATGATGAATTATTACCATTACTTACAAATTTTCACCTCCAAAACCAAAAGGAGGCTACTTATAACCAGTTAACTTTATTCAACTTTTAACCGGACAGTACTGAATGCATTCCATTAATAACCTATATGAATACAATTCATTTGACACCATTACTGCGTATATAATATAAGGGCCAAGGTTAATTAAAATTTTCGCACGATTCTGAAAGCCCCATCCCGGGGAGAAGGTAATTTAGCGAGAAGGAGGATTTTATGGAAAAGAAAAAAGTTATAATCTTAATCGGTAGTTTATGTCTCATTTTAATATTAGCAATCATGCCTTTCATGGCAGCTTATCCTAATCCAGCAACCGCAGTGGAGAAAAGATCACCCATAGTATTGGGCATAATGGCTGCATTAACTGGGACTTTTGCAAATATGGGACTTTCATTTGAGAGAGGTTTTACCGTATGGGTTGAGAAGACTAATCAAGAGGGAGGGATAAGGAAGCATCCTGTCAAGTATTACTTCTATGATAGCCAAAGCGATCCTACCAAGGCAGTACTAGCTCTTAAGAAACTGATAGAAACAAGTAATGTACATGCGGTGATAGGACCAAACACTACAGCGGAGGCACTCGCCATGGCGCCTGTTGCTGAAAAAGCAGGTGTATCCCTCCTCTCCCTCTCTGGTTCTGAGGTTTTTGAGCAGAAAGGTTTCAAATATTCTTTTAGACCTAATATATCCTCTGGTGCCCATTTGGGCCGAGTCGTTGCAAAGGTGATAAGAGATATTGGCTCCTCTAAAGTAGCCGTGTTATACGATAACACAGCCTGGGGCAAGTCGATACTTGCTATTTTCGAGAAAGAACATGTAAAAGATTTTGGACTAGAGATTGTGTGCAAAGGGGGTTATGACCCTGACGCCACCGAGTTCGGACCACAACTTTCTCTTATAAAGGCATCAGGTGCCGAATTCATATTTAATACCGGTGTATCCTTGGCAGGCGGTTTGGCTATAAAGCAGGCTAGGGAGATGGGAATCAAACTACCGATCATTACATTCGCGGGCTTAGCCGCACCCGAGATTATCTCGGTACAGGCGATACTTAATGCTTACTGTCAGGAGCCCGGGGTATATGTTACCGCACTAAAGTGTGATATTTGGTCGGAATTGTCTAAAGATGATCCGGTTAGAATTTTCGTGCAAAAATGGGCTCCCACTATTGAGAGTAGGTATAATATAAAATTGCGTGATGGTGAATGGCGTGGTGTAGCTTACCCAGAACTCTTGAGGAATGCCTATGAGAGATTGCTTGATGAAGACCCGAATATAGTTGGAAGTGGTGACCTCGCAAAGATACGGTCTAGACTCAGAGATAAGATTGAGACAACAAAGCATTTTATGAATGGAATCGGCTTTTTTACTTTTTCACCAACAGATCACTGTGGGTATGAGCCAGAGTCAGGGGCAGCACTGACACAATGGGGAAGTGATAGAAAATTGCATTACATTGGGAAATAATTTCATTAAGTGACCATTGAGCAACTTTAACTTTTGAAGGAGCGGTGGTGGAATTATATATTATTATATGTTCAAGATAGTGTTCTGTCTTATAAGTTCCTTTAATAAATATCTTGGTTAACGAAAATCATAATATGGTGATAATCAAGTAGAATCCAAAAAACATTTACCTATCAACCCCCAATTTGTAGAAAATGTTAACTGGTCTGCTTCAACAATCTGTAATATCTGGCTTAACTACAGGTTGTGTTTACGCTATAGTTGGCATATGTGTTGTTCTAATTTTCAAATCGGCCAGGTTCCCAGATTTCGCGCAAGGTACGTGGATTGTCCTGGGAGGGATGCTTGGCGCTTCCTTTTTTGCACGTGGTCTACCTCTTTGGCTAAGTATGATCCTAGCTGTGCTCAGTACCGCCCTTTTGGGTGCAGCTTGTTGGATAGTATTTCTTCACGGTCCAATGAAGAGAGGCATGTCAGGACTTCATCTTTGTATGATAACTGTTGGTTTGGCGATGGGAATAGCAGCTGTACTTCAGATGACGATTGGGACGCGTTCCATGAGTCTGCCGCCCTTTGCGAAGATTGAGCCCATCCATTTATCGAAGGTTACTATATCTCCACAAGCGCCTTGGCTGTGGTTGACTCTTTTGTTGACAATGTTTGGACTTGTTTTCCTGTTTAATCATACATACTGGGGGAAGCAAATAAGAGCTTGTCATCAACGGCATTTAGGAGCAATATTGATAGGACTTAACCCATCACGTATAGCGATTTTTATTTATGCGTTCGCCGCAGGCTTAGCGGGTATCTTGGGCGTAGCAATGGCTGGAATGATACCGGTTGTATATCACAGAGGTACATCTCTAATATTGATGGGCTTCATAGTCTATTTAGTTGGGGGAGCGACAAGTCTGCCAGGAGCGGTGATAGCTGGCCTGGCGATAGGTCTTATAGAATCGCTGACAGCAGCATTTATTTCTACGAATTATATGGATATCGTCCCGTTATCAATCACCATCGTGTTTTTGCTTTTTCGGCCAACCGGATTGTTTGGTGAGTCTGAGCCGGGTGAAAAATGACATTTGCAGGCATAAGTAGATCACTATTGAACTACCGAAAATTGATATACATATTGCTGGGACTTGTCTTTGTTCTCTTTGGTCTTTTAGATGCTTGGGGATTGAGTAGCAAATATCTCTTAAGTACTATGATTTTCATCGCAATTAATGCCATAGTTGCCTTGGGGCTTGGTTTGTTGGGAGGCGTAGCAGGACAGATTTCGTTTGGCACTAGTGCCTTTTATGCCATAGGAGCATATACTTCAGGCATCCTTTCAACTCAATATAATCTCTCGCCGTGGCTCACTATGGCCTTTAGCGCTTTTCTTGCTGGAGTCGTTGCTTATATCATCGGCAGACAGGTACTTCATTTACATGGTTTTGTACTAGGAGTAATTACCTTGGCTTTTTCTTGGATCCTATGGCGGCTTACTGGCCAACTAACCATCACCGGAGGTTACGACGGTATTTCGCATATTCCACGATTTGCTATAGGTAGCTTTGTATTCACTGATGACATTCATTATTATTTTCTGGTACTGGGAATATTAGCGATTTTACAGATCATAGCATTAAATCTTGAAAAATCAAGAATAGGCCGTGACTTCCGTGCCATGAACATCTATCATGGCGGTAGTGAAGTTGCTGCTATGACATTGGGAATAAGACTCGGAAGTACTAAGAACCTATTGTTTGTCTTATGTGCTGTCTATGCTGCCATTGGGGGCAGCTTATACGCTCACTATGTAAGTTATCTGAGCCCTGAGCCTTTTAATATTCACTATAACTTTATACTATACCTTATGGTGGTCCTGGGGGGAATTAGGAGTGTTTGGGGTCCGATGATTGGTGCAAGCGTATACTGGGGGTTAAAGGAGGGGATCACTTATGGGATGCCTGAAGGGGTCGCTACAGCCGGGATTTCAGCTGCAACTGAGATCATTATATTTGCTGTGCTATTTATTGGGATAATTACTTTTCTGCCCCAAGGGTTGGTAAGTGTTCCGTCACTTTTAAAAGAGCGTCATAGAAGGAAGACTGCTTTGAGGCATGAGAGAGCTTTAGGATGACAGGAACGGGAGATTTGTATTTAGAGTTAAGGGATGTATCTAAGGTCTTTGGCGGAGTATTTGCTGTTAATAATCTGAACTCGAATTTTAGCAAGGGGAGTGTAACATCGATTATTGGGCCAAATGGAGCAGGGAAGACAACCGTACTGAATTTGATCACTGGGGTGTTACCCTTTGATAAAGGGGAAATATTTTTTAAGGGGAGAGAGATAAGTAAGCTTGGACCTTCTCAAATTTGCTCATTAGGAGTTGCTCGGACTTTTCAAGATTTGCAGCTCTTTAACTTTTTGTCAGTGTTAGAGAATGTAACAGTGGGATACCATAGATGGTATCGTTCTAACCTCGCAGAGATTTTGCTGCACATAGGTCGGTTCATGAAAGAAGAGAAGGAAGCTATTGATCAAGCAATGGAGATATTATCGTTGTTTCACTTGGAGCGAAAGGCCTTTGAGTTACCCTCTAGCTTGCCGTTAAGAGACCGAAAGCTTTTGGGAATGGCTCGTGCGTTGGCTACTAAGCCAGAATTGCTGCTGTTGGATGAGCCCGTGGGTGGGCTAAGCACTGAGGAAGTTAAGGAAGTTGCCGAGACGATTTTGAAGATAAGAGATCAGGGGGTAACTGTTCTCCTTATAGAGCACCGAATGGAACTGGTGATGGATACTAGTGACTGGATAATAGTCCTAAATTTTGGTGAAAAAATCGCTGAAGGCACTCCGTATGAGATACAAAGGAATGAGCAAGTTATTAATGCTTACTTAGGGGGAGAGGCGGAGGCTGCAGAGTATGACAACTAAAGTTGAGACAGAAGTGATTTTGAAACTGAATGAGATGACTGTTACTTATGGGCCTGTGCATGCTTTGTCCCAAGTAGATATAGATATCAAAAGAGGGGAAATTGTCGCGTTACTTGGTCCTAATGGTGCTGGGAAAAGTACCTTGATGTATGCCCTAGCCGGTGTTCTACCTGTGACGAGGGGGGAAATAATATTTAATGACCAGATCATCAATAGTCTGAGTGTAGATCAAAGGGTAAAGCTTGGCATAACATTGGTGCCTGAAGGGAGGTTACTTTTTGGTCCGCTAACAACTCAAGATAATCTGGAGCTAGGAGCTTGCCATTGGTATCGTAAGGAAGGAAAGCCAACAGTAAGAAGGTACTATAATGGTATTTTGGGTCTATTTCCCATGCTTAAGAAGAAGACAAACCAGCGGGTGGAGAGTCTTTCTGGTGGCGAACAACAAATAGTGGCGTTAGGAAGGGGGCTCATGGCTCGGCCGAAATTACTTTTGCTGGATGAGCCTGGTTTAGGATTAGCACCTGTGTTAGTGAGGCAGCTAATGAACACTTTGGCAAACTTAAGAAGAGAAAGGGGAATGTCGATTCTCCTTGCAGAGCAAAATGCACGGGCGGCGCTACGTATCGCAGATAGGGGATACGTTATGGGGGCAGGCAGGATTATTATGGAGGGTCTTTCCCAGGAACTTCGCTCAAGAGACAAAATTAGGATAGCTTACCTTGGTAGATGACTAACAATCTGCAGTGGGAATACATTGCTTCTTGAGGTTTTAAATTTGGGATAGATGGAAGAAATGTCAATTGATTTACAGAACCAGTATTGAAGCAACAAATGAAGGACTTGGGATTCAATGTTTATTTTTATAGCCAGATTTACTGCAGAAGTCTCTCCTATTCTATATGTTAGGAGAGGCTAACCAACCTAAAAATGTAAGATGACGTGCTTAGGTTGGTTATAACTTCAACAGGTTCTATTTGTATCTTCTCCAAATACTAATCATAGGTTTTTTCCATTCTTCAGCTTATCTCGAGCATCAAAAATGTCCGATTTAAATGATGGAGTAGTTCAATATGTAGTTTGAGTGACCTGGGCTAGGTAAGTCTTACTGAGGCTGAGAGGGAGTTTAGATTAGATTTCCTCGTAAGGAAGAGCAAAGGAAAAGGAGCAAAGGAATATATCTATGAAAGGCGATGTGTTTGATTTTGCTTTGCTGGCGATCTTGGGACAGAGAATAGAGACTATCGCAAGGGAAGTAATGACAGTTATGGTTAGATCAGCCCGATCAGTCATGATAAATACGTCTAGGGACTTCTCCACTGGCATATTAACCGGCGATGGGCGTTTACTTGCTGTAGCGGAAGGGCTTCCGATTCATGCCGTTAACATGCATATCACTCTTAAACCGATCTTGGAGTTTTTTAAGGGAGATATTAACCAAGGGGATATCTTCCTCAATAATTGCCCATATACAGGTAGTACACATACTGGTGATATTGCGATAATTTGTCCAGTTTTTTATGAGGATGAACTTATTTTTTGGGTGATGAATAGGGCTCATCAAGCAGATATGGGGTTTCCTTTACCAACCACATATCTCCCAGGACCCGAAGGTGATGATATCTATAAAGAAGGGGTACAATTACCCTGTGTAAGAGTCCAGCAAAATTACAGAGAGATTAGGGATGTAATCCGGATGTGCACGATGAAAATACGTGCATCCGAAGTGTGGTATGGTGATTACCTGGCTCAAGTAGGTTCAGTCAGAATTGGTGAAAGGATGCTCACTGAGCTATGCAAGAAATATGGTAAGGATACGGTAAAAAAGTTTGTCGAGGAATGGTTCAATTACAGCAGTCGAAAGACAACAGAAGATATTTGTAGGTTGCCTAAGGGCGCATGGCTAGGAGAGTGCGCCATGGACCCTAAAGATTTTGCCCCTGAAGGGATTCTGATCAAAGCGAAGGTTACAATTGATCCGGATGAAGCGATGATAGTAGTTGACTTTACTGATTCTTCCAATCAGGTACCAGCTGGTTTGAATATGACAGAAGCCTGTTCATATGCATGTGGTGTTATTCCACTTTTTACCTTTCTTAATCCTACCATACCCCATAATGATGGTCTTTTAAGGCATATTAGGGTGGTGCTTAGAGAAGGCAGCATCGCCGGAATTCCAAGATACCCAGTGGGTACATCTCTCGCAACCTTATCCGCATTCGTAACGGCTATACATGCTGTAATAGCCGCTCTCAGAAAAGTGGATATAAAAAGAGCATCTGCAGACGGTGGGCGTACTGGTATTGATGTTCCTGTTATCTCTGGAATAGACCAGCGTAACAGCAAGATTTATCAGCATCAAGTTTTCTTTTGTCTTTGCGGGGGGCCAGCTAGAATGGGCCATGATGGATGGGGAGCGCAATTCGGTGGTCTCAGTGGCCTGGGAGCTACTTACAAGGAGAGCGTGGAGATCCACGAGCTAAGGTTTCCCCATATTGTGAAGAAGGTTGAAGTAATAACAGACTCCTTTGCGCCTGGTAAATGGAGATCAGGCGCAAGTATAAGAAGTGTGTTGATACCAAGATGGAAGCCTTTCCTATTAGCAAATCTGGGAGAAGGAAAGGTAATCGGGTCCAAGGGTGCCGCAGGTGGAAGGGATGGGTCTTTTCCCTCTAGTCGTGTAATTGATGCTATTAGTGGGAAGATATTAAGAGATTTACCCTTTTGCGGAATGAGCGAAGTAAGACCAGGAGAGGGATGGGAATGCAGCAACAGCGGCCCCGCAGGATATGGCGATCCTCTTGAGCGAGACCCAGGGAAGGTTAGATGGGATGTTAGAGAGGGACTGGTCTCTCTTCGCTCGGCACGTGAAGACTATGGAGTAGCTATAAACATTGAACCAGAACTTTACGAAGTGGATTATCCTGCGACAGAAAAATTGCGTGAAGAACTGAAAAGAAAAAGGGCTTGAAGAATGGCATTCAGAATAGGTATAGATACAGGGGGCACTTTTACTGACCTTATAATTTACGATCATGAAGACAATATCAGGATTATCAAATCGCCTTCAACACCTGAAAGACCAACAATTGCTGTATTCGATAACTTAAGAATAGCTGCTAAGCAATACAAAATAAGCCTTGAAGAGTTGCTAAGAAAAAGTGAGTTATTTGTTCACGGCACCACTGTCGCAACTAATGCTATAATTGAGAAAAAGCAAGCTAAGACAGGGCTTCTTTGTACCGATGGGTTCAAGCACGTTTTATATGCTAGAGATGGAGGGAGGACAGACATTTATAATCTAAATGTAGATTACCCTGAACCTCTCGTTCCACTATATTTAACTTTCCCAGTGAAGGAAAGAATCAATGCAGAGGGGGGGATTGAAATTCCCCTTGACGAGAAAAGTGTGCTTAAGGCTATCAGTCAATTTAAAAATTGGAAAGTGAAGGCGGTTGCTGTTTGTCTACTTTGGTCTATAGCAAACCCCGTTCACGAGAAAAAAATCGAAGAAATTATACAACAAGTTTGGCCTAATGTGGATTATTCATTAAGTCATCAGGTTCAACCTGTTATTCGCGAATACCAGAGAACTTGTGCGACAGTGATAGATGCCTCCTTGAAGTCCATTGTACGGGGCTATATTCAAGAATTACAGGAATTTCTGAAAGCTAATGAGTTGAAACAAGAGTTTCTTATGACTAGTTCAAGTGGAGGGATGCTATCGCCATCTGAAGCAATGAAAAGGCCAGTTTATACCCTCGCATCTGGTCCTGCTATAGGTCCTGTACTGGGGAAGTTTTTGGGGGAAGAAGCGGGAGCTGATAATGTTATCGTTACTGATATGGGTGGAACGAGCTTTGACATGAGCATGATTATAGATGGAGAAATTGCAGTCTCAAAGACCAAAACCATAGGTGTTGACCCGATAGGAATAACGGTGGTAGATGTCACCACCATAGGAGCAGGGGGAGGGAGTATTGCTTGGGTGGACACTGGAGGTTTATTACATGTAGGTCCTATGAGCGCTGGAGCGGATCCTGGACCAGCTTGTTATGGACGGGGAGGCCAGGATGCGACTGTGACTGATGCCGACCTTCTTCTTGGGTACCTTAATAAGGAAAATTTTATTGGTGGTAGATTAAAACTATATCCGGAATTATCTTATGATGCTATCAAACAAAAGATTGCTAAACCACTCGGAATAAGTGTAGACAAAGCAGCTAATGGAATTTATGAGTTAGTTAATGAAAAAATGGTCAATGGAATTGAACAAATCAGCGTAATGCGGGGTTTCGACCCTAGGGAATTCTTGCTAATTATTTTCGGTGGTGCTGGACCAGTCCATGCGGCTGCGATTGCTCGTAGTCTTAACATTACAAGAGTTTATATACCAAAACTCGCCTCAGGAGGTTGTGCATTGGGGATGTTACTAACAGACATTAAGGTTGAAAATCTTGCAACGTACTTTACGAATAGCAGGGAGTTTGACTTTGAAGGGGTAAATCGAATGTTAGTTGGGCTTGAAAACAAAGGGCGCACGTCTCTCGAAAGACAAAAGGTAGCTCAAGAAAATATGAAGTTTGAGTACTTTGTTAACGCGAGATACCCCTTGCAAGTTTATGGACTTGAAATACCGATAGGGTGTAGTCAAGTCACTCCAGACATTCTACCCGATATAACCGAAAGATTTCACAGGGTTCATGAGGATAGGTACGGCGTTAGAGAGAAAGACCAATATGTAGAGTTTAATGAGTGGAGATTGGTAGTTTCAGGCTTTATCCCCGAAATTAAACCTCATGAACAGAAATATGCTGGGGAGGATGCATCAGTAGCTATAAAAGGTAGTCGAAAAGCTTACTTTCAGGAAGAGAAGGACTTTATAGAAACTATCATTTATGGTGGAGACAAATTAATTCATGGTAATCGAGTCAAAGGTCCAGCGATAATAGAGGAAACCACTACTACCATAGTTGTCCCCCCTAATTTTAAGGTCAGTGTTAATAAATGGGGGGACTACCTTATGGAGTTTGTTTAGATTACATTAAAGTTTGGTATTAGTTAACCCATTTGAATTAATCCTTTTATTCCTTTTTTGTACCTAAAACCCCAGCCAACTTCATTAATGAATTTCAATAATAACTCATATGAAAATAATTCACTTGACTTTATTTTTCACTAGTGATATATCCCCTGGATATGAATTATAATTGGTATAGTATAAGATATTATTTTAAAAATATATATTTTTCTCCTGAAAGTCCGTGATTAGCCCACTCAGTCACTGGAAGTCTATGATACATTATTACTACAGCGAATCATTTTTATAGACAAAAGAAATGACATCATGTACTATAGATATTGTCAAGGCGCGTGAAAGAGTGCCGACCAGCTTTGCCGCGATGTCATGCATTCGTCGGCAACAGAG
>Ga0315284_10000510_pt1 | contig 52842 bp, 62 predicted proteins | sample YL17G09_16_MG_FD_203696 | JGI IMG/M metagenome (GOLD analysis project Ga0315284, IMG submission 203696) | Sediment microbial communities from Yellowstone Lake, YNP, Wyoming, USA - YL17G09_16 | ecosystem: Environmental > Aquatic > Freshwater > Lake > Sediment | place: USA: Wyoming | collected...
AATTGACGAGCTTGTAATAGTTGGGACTGTTGTTGTTGATGTAAATCCTGTTGTTGCTCCTGTTTGATATGTTGGAGTACCGCCAACATCTGACGATATTTCCGTAAGAGTAATTGCTTTAGCTGGTGAGGCGGTTGTGGTGAAAGTACCTTTAATTTTTGTCGATGTTGTTAATGTTCCAGCATTTTGATTGGTAGTAAATATAGTTGTCCATGTTCCAGCATTTGCCGCAGCTGGATCGACTACTCTAGATTGTCTTTTTGTCCAGGTATTACCAAGGTCATCAGTAATAGCTCCAGCGGGTAAACTATCGGTTGCACCACCACTTATTGTGTTATCATATGCAATAGCAAGAACCCCCATACTACCTGCGGCAAAGTTACCAGATGGTAATATGTTAAATACCAAATCGGCTACTGTACTACCAGTTGTTCCCCTATTTGTAATTGCTAATGCCATATGTTATGATGTTCTCGTATAATAGAATGAAACCGTAACTCTTGTAACTGTAGTAGCAGAATCAACATTTATTCTCCAAACATCGGCAGATTGTATCGATGATGTCCAAGTGGTTAATGATAAATCTGAATTACTTATTTGATTTGATAATGTTGGTTTTTCAGAACCAGTAACAGTGTTTGTAACTGTCGGTGGAAAACTACCAAAAGCAATTTCCCATACATCAATTACTGTTGATCCTGTCTGGTCGGCCATTACACTCCATCCTGTAATATTTGCTGAAAATGCCCATTGAATATCCATTTTACTATTAGTTGGAATTACAGACCCATTTCCGTCAAAAACAATGTTTAATATTCCTGTAACACTTCCACTGGTACCAGATGTACCTGCTGTTCCAGAAGATCCGCTCGAACCTGATGTTCCTGAAGAACCACTAGAACCAGATGTACCACTTGTGCCAGATGTACCTGAAGATCCACTTGATCCAGATGTACCTGATGATCCTGAGGAACCAGATGTTCCACTTGTACCAGATGAACCAGATGTCCCAGATGACCCTGAGGATCCAGATGTTCCAGATGATCCTGAAGAACCAGATGTACCTGATGATCCTGAAGAACCAGATGTTCCGCTTGTACCAGATGATCCTGAAGAACCAGATGTACCTGATGATCCTGAAGAACCAGATGTTCCGCTTGTACCAGATGATCCTGAAGAACCAGATGTACCTGATGATCCACTTGTGCCAGATGACCCTGAACTTCCAGATGTTCCACTTGTGCCAGATGACCCTGATGAACCAGATGTACCACTTGTACCTGACGACCCAGACGACCCAGATGTACCTGATGACCCAGACGACCCAGATGTTCCAGATGACCCAGACGACCCAGATGTTCCAGATGACCCAGACGACCCAGATGTTCCGGATGTACCCGATGAACCACTTGATCCAGATGTTCCTGAAGATCCACTGGTTCCTGAAGATCCACTTGATCCACTTGTTCCACTATTTCCTTTTGTTGCAGTGCTGAATCCAATATTTTCGCCCGTTGAAAATGATCCATTTCCAACAATATAGGTAACGGGCAAATCGTCTACGCCAGCGCCTGAAGTAAATGTTGAATTCAAACTAAATACATGGAAATTTGAGGAATTGGTTTCCGAAAATATCTTTATATAATCTCCAACGCTAATAGCATCAAGATATGTATCAACATTGACGCTATTTCTATCTGTTTCATTTACATATAAATGTGTTGTTCCTGATGGTAGAGTATTATTATATTGAATATATCCAGATTGTGATGTTGATGTGGTTGATCCACTAAACTTATATAACATTGTAAATCCGCCAGTATTTCCATTAACACCAGATGTACCCGCTGACCCACTTGATCCAGATGTTCCAGAAGATCCAGATGATCCTGATGTTCCTGAGCTTCCTGATGATCCGGATGTTCCTGATGTTCCTGAGCTTCCTGATGATCCGGATGTTCCACTCGTACCAGATGAGCCAGATGACCCAGATGTTCCAGATGTTCCAGATGTTCCAGATGTTCCAGATGTTCCAGATGTTCCAGATGACCCACTTGATCCTGATGTTCCTGAAGATCCACTTGATCCTGATGTTCCAGAAGATCCACTTGTACCAGATGATCCTGAACTTCCAGATGTCCCACTTGAGCCCGATGATCCACTTGTACCCGATGATCCACCTGGCCCGCTTGTTCCACTTGAACCCGATGACCCGCTTGTGCCTGATGTTCCAGAAGATCCACTTGATCCAGATGTTCCAGAAGATCCACTTGTTCCAGATGTTCCTGAACTACCTGACGATCCACTTGTACCAGATGTTCCAGATGAACCACTTGATCCTGATGTTCCAGTACTACCGCTCGAGCCAGATGAACCAGATGTACCACTTGTGCCTGAAGATCCTGATGATCCACTTGTTCCAGATGTTCCGCTTGAACCCGATGATCCGCTTGTACCTGATGATCCACCTGGGCCACTTGTTCCACTTGAACCTGATGACCCGCTTGTGCCCGATGTTCCTGAACTTCCTGAAGATCCAGATGATCCAGATGATCCACTTGATCCACTTGATCCACTTGATCCAGATGATCCACTTGATCCAGATGATCCACTTGTACCCGTTGATCCTGATGTTCCAGAAGAACCACTTGATCCGCTTGTTCCTGAAGTTCCTGACGACCCTGAAGAACCACTTGTACCTGAGGTTCCAGACGATCCGCTTGATCCTGAAGTTCCTGATGATCCACTTGATCCACTCGTACCTGATGATCCATCATTTCCCTGTGCTCCACCCAAATTTACATCCCATAACGAATAACTTCCAACTCCTGTGGCTGATAATATATTTCCAGTTAAAACGCCTGTTGATGAGATATAATCAACAACAACTCCCGACATATAATGAGTGCCATCATATCCAAGTACCAATGATTGTCCTGTAGTATATGAATATCCTGTTGTTATTGTTAAAATTTGTGTTCCGCCACTTATATTAAGATATGATGTTGATATTGTTGAATATTTATCACCTGAATATCCACTTGTTCCTGATGACCCACTTGATCCTGAAGTTCCGCCTGTGCCCGATGATCCACTCGAGCCACTTGTTCCTGATGTCCCCGAAGATCCACTTGACCCAGATGTTCCTGAAGTTCCAGACGATCCGCTTGATCCTGATGTACCACTAGACCCACTTGAACCTGATGTACCACTAGATCCGCTTGAACCCGATGTACCACTAGATCCACTTGAACCAGATGTTCCTCTTGTTCCAGATGACCCGCTCGAACCACTTGTGCCTGATGATCCACTTGAACCTGATGTGCCAGTAGTTCCACTTGTTCCCGATGTTCCACTTGATCCTGAACTTCCAGATGTACCAGTTGATCCTGATGAGCCACTTGTTCCTGAAGATCCACTTGATCCACTTGTACCACTTGTGCCAGTAGTTCCAGATGTACCTGAAGATCCACTTGAACCAGATGTTCCTGAAGAACCACTGCTTCCAGATGTTCCTGTAGTTCCAGATGATCCACTGGAACCACTAGTTCCACTTGTGCCTGAAGAGCCACTACTTCCAGATGTTCCAGACGAGCCTGAAGATCCACTTGTACCAGAACTGCCTGATTCTCCTTTAAATGCCGCTGCAAATGATATTTTTGAGTTATTAGATAAGGTGGTAACAGTACCATTTGAAATAAATGATACATTAAATTCATAATATCCTGTTTTATCTGTTGTACCAGTAACCGTCCACCAAAAAAACTGAGATGAATCTGTTGGAATTTGAAGATATAAATTATCGTGGAGAGCAATTAATCCAAGAAAGTTTTTAATGTCAACATTATCATCATTTAGATAATCCACCCAAATTTTTGTTGCTAATGTGATATTACTATTATTTAATTGTAATTTTCCCGAACCTGGATCTGACTCAGTTGTGGTATTACTATATCTATATGGTGTGGAATTAATAGAAAGGCCATCAAGACCGCTTGTGCCTGAAGTTCCACTTGTACCACTTGTTCCAAAGTTTGTACCATCTTGACCAGATGTTCCCGACGATCCATCTGTACCTGATGTACCGCTTGTTCCAGATGATCCAGATGATCCAGATGATCCAGATGTTCCTGAACTTCCAGAAGACCCAGATGTCCCGCTCGTTCCATCTATACCTGATGTCCCGCTCGTTCCGGATGTTCCCGAACTTCCAGAAGATCCTGATGTTCCGCTCGTTCCAGATGTTCCCGACGACCCATCTGTACCCGATGTACCACTTGTTCCAGATGTTCCCGATGACCCATCTGTACCCGATGTACCACTTGTTCCTGATGTTCCGCTCGTTCCAGATGTTCCACCAAGGATTGTTTTTAACGCTGTAAATGTTACTTTATAAGTTGTTCCATCCTCATAAATTGTGTGTCCAGTTAATTGTGGGACTGTTTGTGCGGGTAGATCTAATATCTTTTTCTTTTCGTCTGTTGCCATCTTAAACGTATTCTATCATATAATTGTCATCCGTTGTAATAATGAAATTATCATCAGTTATTAAAACTTTACCTGTTACTGTCGTAACAACGACTTTAACATAAATATAATCTGATGTATTATCACCAAGTACATAGTCATAGAATTCAGAATAATCCAACACAACATCAACCTTATCAAGCACGATGCCAACAAGTTCATAGTCGTAGAGTTCAGAATAGTCCAACACAATATCAACCTTACCGAGCACGGCGTCAACAAGTTCATAGTCGTAGAGTTCTGAAGTATCTAATTTTGCATTTAACTTTGTTCCACCTTTTCGTAAAATATCCTGAATATTCATATTCTCATAAATATCTTTTAAATGAAATGATATTTATATTAAAACTATAATGATGAATAATTTTATAAAACAGGCAATTGACGAGTCCTTTAGATCGAAAAGACAACAGAGATATTTCTACGCGAAAGCTGACGATGAAACATCAAGTGAATACAAACGAGATAAATGGAAAAAGATGGCTGATGAATTTTCAGATAAGACAGATTTTGATAAGCTGCCCGAAAAAGCTGAAGAGGAAGAAGTTGAAATGGATGAAATCGTTGATGTTGATGGTAATTTAGCAACGGGAGATATGCCAGGAAATCCAAACGGATTTATTAGATCAAAAAGAACATCTGATGAAGTGGCAAAAACATCAATGGGCATGATGGGATCATTTGGAGTTCTTGGAGGTAATACCAGCGGAAATAAAACACTTAAATATTGGGCTGAAAGTGATATGAGCAAAGCTCTCGGAGCTGATGAAACTATAATGGATCCAGGTACAGATTATGATGATGCTGTAGAACATTTTGAAGACGATTTGGAAGTTCCTGAAGATGAGGCCAAAGAAAGAGCGGAAAAAATGGGATATGACAAAACTTTACCAGACGGTAAAATCAGATTGATTGAGAATCCAAAAAAATACATCGAGGAATATCTAGCAAAAAGAGCGAAAGATGGAGACTTTGTAAAAAAAAGTGAGATGGAAAAAATAAAAAAGCCCATCAATCCAATTATATTAAAACAATTAGCATCCATCAAACAGACGCTAAAAAATAACGGATTAACAAGTAAAGACATTACGGAATATTTAGAAGATTATAATGAATAGTGAATTAAAAGATAGAATATTTGAAATTCCGCCGAATGTTATGGTGTTTCTAAAAAGTCAGAAAGATATTCCAGATTTAGATAGAAACGAGCATCTTCGTGAAAAGGGTACGGTTACCTATGGTCAGTTGAAGAGGATTTTACATGATATGAAAGATATAAAAATGTCCGAACCAGATAAGTATAATTTTTATGGCGGTGATTTAATGTTTAATTGGGGAAAGAATAAATTATCAATGGAGAGAAATCAAATTAATAATAGAGAGGACGCAACAAGAATAGCTAATGATATTAGTGGATTATCAGGAGAAAGACAAAATGCGTCAATAAAAAGGCACACAAAAAATACTTTTTCGCCTAAAATAGCATTAAATATGGTTAGTAAGCCAAATTCGGAAAAATATACAAACGCAGGAATGTTTTCTGCTAAGTCAACCAAATTGTTTGAACAAATAAGTAGAATAAAAAAATTAATGACATAATATGGCAACAGAATTAGAAATAATAGCTAATAAGCTAAGAACGGAACATCTTGCTCGTAATGAATATGATCCAAATGATTTATATTCATCAGGTCATAAAAATGCATTATCAACTGGTGATGAAGAAGGAAAAGGTGAGAACGACGGAAAAATTGGTTCATTAACCGACATCAACACAAGAAAAGAATCTCTTGTAAGAAATACATACACCGAGAATAATGGATATGGATCAACTAATACTAACGCCATTTCTGATGGAGACGAAAAAGGAAAAGGACAGTTAAATGATGGGGGATCTGTTGGTGGATTAACTGACATCAACACAAGAAAAGATAATATGGGTAGAAATCCATATAATGAAAATAACGCATATGGATCGACTAATCCTAATGCTATTTCTGACGGAGATGAAAAAGGAAAAGGACAGTTAAATGAAGGAGGTTCTATTGGCGGATTAACCGACATCAATATGAGAATTGATAATACAGGAAGAAATAAATTTAACGAAAATAAAGCATATCCCGATTTTACAATTTAATGGAAATTCTATCTGAAATTATAGATCAATTATTACTTGAACAAGAGGATAAACTCGAAGTATTAAGAAAAGCAATTACTGAGAGATTACCAATTTCAATTTATTATAGTGGGCCTCCTGATGAAGTTAGAGAAGGACAACGAATCGATATTGAACCTATTGTTTTAGGTAAAAATGCCAAATCAGGAAATTTAGTAATATGGGCTTATGTTTTTAAAGGGATATCTAAACGAGGACTGCCAGGTTGGAAAATGTTTAGAGTCGATAGAATTAAATCAGCAAGGTATAATAGATTAGGGGCAAAGAATTTTGAACTTGAAGATTTACCAGGATATGAAAGAGGTAAAGCCCCAGATGCGATGAGATCTTTAAGTAGTGTGGAAATATATTCACCATATTGGTTTGAAGGTGAAGAACCGCAACCAAAACCAGAAGCTCTTCCAGCCGCTCCTCCAGAAGTTCCAGTGGCTCCAGAGCCACAACCAATTCAAAAACCTGATATTTCAAGTAAAGCGGCATTAGGTAGAATCTATAATGATTTAAGGCCTCAGGTAAGAGATATTAATGGTCAAAAGATTATCTCAAAACAAGATTATGATAATGCTGTAAATAATTTATATCACAGTAAAGAACAAGAATTTAAGGTTTATCAGAGAAATATTGGTGGTAATCAAAGACCAGGAGAGGGTACAAGAGCTAGGTTTACTAATACATCAAAATCAGATATAGATAATTTATTAAAAAAAGATAATATACAAATATCAGATAATCCCGAACAGTTAGCTGAAGGGTATAGAATACAATCACGAATTAAAAGATTGATTAATTGGTAATCTAATTGTATATTTATATTAATATATCGTAAAAACATGGACAGAGCAAGAATTACATCAGACGAATTATCCCAAAAATTAGTTGCGTCAAGAAAGATAATGAACAAAGTCAATACTGGTGACTATGAGAAGGGTAATATTAATGAAGAATTATTAAAAGTTTCCACAGAAGAACTAATGGAGCAGGATGATACAGCAGGACCATCAAAAAGACCAGTTGGCGTAGCCGATCCTAATAAAATAAATCAGTCACGATTACCAGATGCAATTAAAAAAGCAATGTTAGAAAATCCAATACCACAAATTACATTAAACGATAGTTTAGATATGGATTTTGTAAATAAAACAAAAAGGTTGATGGAAGCAGACGGATCAATTCCAACTAATAAGATGGGTAAACAACAATCTCGACAAGATCAAGCTCAAAATTCCCAACAAGTTCAAATAGAATCCCGACATATTAATGAAGGTAGTTTAGAAAAGTTAATTGAAAATACAATCAGAAGAGTTCTTGATGAAAAATTAACACAGATCTTAAATGCTCAGGATGCGGTGTCAATTAATGAGAATTTAGTTATAAAAGTAGGTGAGTCACTCTTTAGCGGAAAGATTACTAAAGTTAAAAGTTCAAAATAATTTGTTTTTTCATTTTTTTTCCTTATATTTTGGCATAAACACTTTTATTTATGTCAAAAATCCGAATTTTAGCTATTCCGCCCGATAATCACGGTGTTGGAAAATATCGAATTATAAATCCATATACATATCTTCAAGAACACTATCCTGATGATTTTCATGTTGATCTAAAAGCCGAAGTGGAAGATACCGATAGTGAATTTACAGATTATGATATTATTGTAATGCATAGTTTCATACATAATAAAATATCTCCAGAAAAAAATGTAGAAAGAATTAAATGGTTAAAAAATAAAGGTAAAATTGTAATTATCGATTTTGATGACTATTGGGAACCCGATATGAGACATCCAATGTTTTTACAAGTTAGAACATCTGGAGTTGCTAAAATGAAAATAGCCTTAATGAAAGAAGGAAGCTATATTACAGTTACAACACCAATTTTTCAAAATACCATACATAAAAAATTCGGATTAAATAATGTTGTTGTTTTTCCTAATGCCGTTGATGAAACTGAGCCTCAATTCAAACCAAGCCCGATCCCATCTGATAAAATTAGATTTGGGTGGCTTGGTGGTTCTAGTCATATGGCTGATATTGAGTTAATCCGTGGCGGAATTTCCAGGATGTATAATGAATATATAAATAAAATACAATTTGTCTTATGTGGATTTGATTTAAGAGGGTCAATTACAGAAATCAATAAACAAACGCAAGAAAAAAAGACAAGAGATATTAAACCTGAAGAAACTGTATGGTTTAAATATGAACAAATATTCACGAACAATTATAGTGTTTTAGATAAAGACTACATCAATGTTCTAAAAATGTTCAAAGAAGTTGAATATCCTGTATATCCTGATAGTGACAAACCATATGTTAGAAGATGGACAAAAGAAATTCGTAAATACGCAACAAATTATAACTATTTTGATGTTTCATTAGCCCCGCTTTTCGTATCAACCTTTAATGGTAATAAATCACAATTAAAGGTAATTGAAGCTGGATTTTTTAAGAAAGCTCTCATTGCAAGTGAAACAGATCCATATACTATGGATTTGATCTCTTTAAAAAATAGTTTATTGGTTAATCCAAATAAAAATCATAAACAATGGTATCAGCATATGAAATATTTAACCGAAAATCCGAATATGATCGAGGATCTTGGAAATAATTTATATGAAACAGTTAAAGACGCATATTCCTTAAAAAAAGTTACTAAGGATAGAGTAGAATTTTTCAAATCAATAATAAAATAAAAAACGCAGAACCAGGGACATCAGTAACTACCTGCACATTTAGAAATAACAAATAAAAAGAAAACTAAAAAGTAAAAATTATGCATTATCTAGTGACAATTGGTTATGAAACCGAAAATGAAAGTGGGCGAGTACGCCAACAAAAAGTAAAGTATGTCTTTGAAACAGACAGTGTTGAAGAAGCCACCATTATTGCTGCAAAATACATGGCAGGAGACACAAGAATAAGTGAACTTTTAGGCGTAGTCAATATGCCCATTGAATGTGTGGTCAGTCCGTTAACACATCCAGAGTATTACAAAGGAAAGTAGTATTAACTTAACATAAATACAATGTTAACCATCACTCAATTAGAAAACAATAAGAAGAAATTCATAGAAACAAATGTAAAGTATAAAATCTTTACAAAAGAATTGGAAGAATTTTTGGGCGATAATTTCTACATATCGCCCTCATCTTCCTCTTCGAATATGATAGGATGTTATCCAGGTGGTTTATTACATCATATAATCAAAGCATGTAGATATGCCCTTAAACTGAATGAAATCCTTCCAGATGGTATGAAACAACCTGTAGCAACAATTGTAAAGGTCGTCTTTCTCTGTCAGATAGGAAAGGTTTTTATGTTTGAATTAAACGATAAACCAAAACCAAATGATAAAATATATGATTTTAACGATGAACTCGTAAGACTTCATATTGGTGAAAGATCCGCATATTATGCACTGAAATACGGAGTTCAATTGACCGAAGAAGAATATCAGGCTATCGTGAACATTGATAAAGAGAATGATGATAAGATGGCTAAATATTTTTCATCTATCTTAACGCAGATAATAAAAAACGGATTTGAATTAGCGATAATGGAAGAAAAAAATGGAAAAAAACAACAATCTACAATCATATCTTAAAAAACTAGAACAAATTGAATTGGATTTAAATGACGATTCCGATCCCGACGAAATAATGAAACAAGTCAATGATGTTCTTAATAATATATCAAAAGATATTCAACTTGAAGTTAAAGAACACGCATTAACAGCAACATTAAAGTTTATAAATAAATCTAATAATCCCGATCCTATGTTTGCCCATGAAGGAGATAGTGGATTCGATTTGAGAGCGAGTTTAAAAAAGGATTATACCATAAATGAAGGTCATATAGGAATTATACCGACAGGATTATATTTTGAGGTAAATAAAGGATTAGAGATACAAGTAAGAACGAGACGCGGAATGGCGGCAGAACGTCATTTAATGGTTTTAAACTCGCCAGGTACGATCAATTCGAATTGTCGAGAAGAAATACAAGTTATTTTAGCTAATTTTAGTGATATCCCACGAACAATACGGAATGGTGATAATATAGCTCAGGGAGTTGTTTGTCCTGTTTATGGAGAAGGAAATTTAAATATAATTAAGGTAGAAAAACTATCAGAAACTATAAGAAATGACAGAGGTTTCGGATCATCAGATTTAAAATAATAATCAAGATATCTAAATAAATCTTTACATATAAAGAAAATAACATTATATTTCTTTCATGGAAGTATATGTTAACATTAATGGAGTATTAAGAAATCTCATTAAAAAATTTGAATATCATTATAATAATAATTTCTTAGATTCCGAAATCGAGGTAGAAGAAAATATTATTCCATTCGATTATAAAATCACATTTCCAATTAGAAACGACGATTTATTACAATCCTTTGCGTTTCAATCAAAAGAAGAGTTTAATAATTTTTTGTATGTAGATTACCCGTTAGAGATATTTGGGCATTCAACCCTGAGTTATCCTGCGGTTATAAATGATTTACATATATTAATTCATGAAAATCCCGATATTAATTTTACAATTGTCGGTATGGATGAATTTGGTAAAGCCAAGTCATCCACATTATTTTTCTTATCAAAATATAGCTTTCAGGGAAGTAATATTAAATTTATATTGTCTAAAGATATTGAAAAAGAATGGGAAAAATGTGATATATGGATTACTGACAATAATGAAATACTATCCAAATGTCCCAAAAATAAAAAAGCAATAAAATTCGTTACGAATTATAATACTCATATCGAGACATACGATAGTGAAATAAATAATTTATCAAAAATAAATTTACTATGATTGAAATCATGAGTAAGAACTACTACATCGATGTGGATAATGCTATTGAGCAGTGTCGCCCGACATATGTACACAAAAAAAATAGGCCTAAAATAACAGAAGAAAATGAGGCATCATTAGAATTAAATGTCTTTAAATTTGAGATTTTTAAATCGTGTATAGAAAGAATTCTTCTTTATGAATATACAAATGATGCAGATGATGATATTATAATATTTCAAGAAAAACCATCATCACTATCTTTCAAAATTGCATTTAACACATTATTAAAATATAAAATATTAATTGAAGAAATAGATGGATAATAAACAAATTAAAATTAATCTTTTTGAATCTGCAATAGACAGGTTGAATAAAAAAGAAAGCGTAATTTATTTTTTAGCATATGACACTAAAGGTAACGCAAGAGCATCAATAAAGCACATATATGATATGGCACTAGTCCTAAAAGAGGACGGGTATAATTCCAAGATTCTTGTGGAAGAAAAGGGATATATGGGAGTTAAAGATTGGCTAGATGATGTATATGATATTTTACCACAGGTGTCAATTAAAGATGGATCGGCCACAATTAATATAGATGATGTAATTGTTGTTCCAGAACAATATTCAAATATATTACCACAGTTGTCAAATATAAAATGTATAAAATTAATGTTAATACAACAAAAAGAATATATGTTTGAAACATTAGCAATAGGAAGTAGATGGAGTGATTTTGGATTCACTAAATGTATAGCAACAACAGAATCCTCAAAGAAATATATTATGGAATATTTTCCAGAAACATTAGTGTATCTTATTCCTCCATATATTGGAGACAATTTTGCTCCAAGTGAAGATCCCATAAAACCGTTTATTGCGATTAGTTGTAGGGATAGAGTACAACATCGTAAAATTATTTCTGAATTTTATATAAAGTTCCCACAACTTCGATGGATAACATTCAGGGATATGATTCAAATGTCATATTATGAATTCTCGAATACATTAATGGAATGTATGGTATCTGTGTGGATAGATGACGACTCAACATTTGGTACATTTCCATTAGAATCAATGAAATGTGGAGTTCCAATTATTGGAAAAATACCTCATACAGACCCCGATTGGTTATCCGAAAATGGGTTTTGGACATATGATGGAAATAAGATTGTTGAACTATTGGGGTCATATGTCTTAGCATGGATTGATGGTGTGAAACTAACTGATGAAGTTAAAGAAAAAATGAGATCATCGGTGCTTCCATATGATAAGAAAATATTCGCACAGAACACATTGTCAATATTTTCTAGTCTTATTTCTCAAAGACATGAAATAATAAAAAGTAATTTAGAAAAACTTAAAACCGAAGCAGAATAATGAAGAAAATAACAATTATTCTTCCAATTTATCAATTGGGAGACGAAGATGTGATAATGTTTAACAATGCCATATCTTCAATTATGAACTTTCACAATGATATAAAATTAATGATTGTTTGTCCTGAGAAATTAAAACCTAAAATGGATCACATGAATTTAGGTAATAAATTGGAGATAAAAATACTCTATAATAAAACCAATAAAACTGATTTCGTTAACCAAATCAATATGGGTATTAATGATTGTGATACTGAATGGTTTTCTATTTTAGAAATTGATGATGAATATATGCCTATATGGTTATCTTCTATGAATGAATATATGAATCGATTTACGGAGGTTAGCATATTTCTGCCAATCGTTAAAGATGTTAATGTCGAAGGCGAATTTTTAAATTTCACCAACGAATCGGTATGGGCGTATGGATTTTCCACAAAACAGGGATATTTAGATAATGAGATTTTACTGGAGTTTCAAAATTACCAAACAAGTGGTGGATTATTTAAAACAGAAGTAGTTAAAGAAAATGGATTGTTCAAAGATAACATTAAACTTACATTTACATATGAATTTCTTTTGAGATTGACTCAGAATGGCGTTATTATTATGTCAATACCGAGAGCAGGGTATCAACATGTCATATTTCGAGAAAATTCTTTATTCTGGCAGTATAAAAACGATGAAAAGAAAAAATTAAGTGAAGATGAAGTTAAATTTTGGACAGATACAGCAAAAAAAGAGTATTTTTTTAAAAATAAAAGAGACATCAAATATGAAATAAAATAGATGCCAAGAAGGAGAACCCAAAAGATGTATTTTGGGGAGGAACAAGAAAAAGCGGTAATAAGGTATTTAGAAACTGAATCCGGAGAAGAAAAAAACAAGATATTCAATGAATATTTAAACGAACCTCTCACAATAATGGTTGAAAGTATCATAAGAACATACAAATTATACAGAAAAGACTTCACATTCCACGATTTGCATACGGATACGATATCCTTTCTAGCAACAAAAGTTCATAAATTTGATCCTACCAAAAATAATAAGGCATATTCTTATTTTGGAACAATTTGTAAGAATTATCTTATGGGAGCAATCCAAAAAGATGTAAAAGATTTCAATCGGACCATACCATATGATGATATTTCATCTTCAATTGAAGAGGATCCTGACTTATCGTATGTTATTGATACGGTGCCTATAGATTATCGCGATATTATTACTAAATTAGCAACAAAACTCGAAGAATTCATACTTACCGAAAAACTTAATCAAAATGAAGAAAAATTAGGATATGCGTTACTCGAAATATTTAACAATTTTGATTCAATTTTCCAAATTGGCGACGGAAATAAATTTAATAAGAATTTAATATTACTTTCAGTACGAGAAATGACAGGACTATCAACTAAAGAAATACGAATAGCATTAAAAAAGTATAAAAAGTTATATGATGGTGTTCTGTCTGGGTTTCTAAATTAAGAAAAATACTATTTATAGTAATAAACATTACTTGGAATATGAGAGAGAGAAGAAAAATAATATCGCTCGATACCGATTCGGCATTGGCGCTGATGCAAGAAATATACAATGACATTGTAGAACAGAAAAACACAGCATCTTTAATAACTAAGAAGATGCTTGCCTTTATGAAAGAAGCTGAAGACATGAGCGTAATAGGTCCAGTTATTAAAGATCAACAAAAAATCCTGAATGACTGTACAGAGAAGAAAATATCGTTAGTAAAATTACAAGGCGCGTTACTAAAACAATCCGGAGACCCTAAAAGTGGTAAGAGAGAGTTCAGTAAAATCGAACTATCAGAAGAAGATAGATTATTGCTCGAAAAAATGATTGAAGATAAAGATGATAAAAATGTGGGTGACATCGAAAAATATCAAACATAATGGCTTCAAGTGATAAAACAAGACAAAAAATTAAGTCGAAGTTAGCTGCTATCCGTAAAATTAAGGATAACCCTCAATCGTTAGTCGATGCACAATACGATGTGTATAAAGATGATTTATCTTCCATTACTGGCGTAGTAAAAAAAAGCGTTAACGATTTCACATCAAAAATAAAAGGAGGTACTCAAAATAAAAAGAATATTTTTGAAGAGGTAACAACCACAATTGAAGATATTTTAGGCACTAACGCCAATAAACCTTTTAATCCTAAAGAAAAACCTGTAGTAAAAAAAAGATTAATTAAATATTCAAAAGATTCTGCTCATAAATCATTGCAATCAAGTAAACAGACTGTGGTTGACGAAATTAAAAATGTATTTTTTGCGGGCGTAGGAAGTTGTGATCCCAATACCTCAATTAACACAGAATCAATTAATTTATCTCCAAAAAATTTTGATTTCGTGAGTGTTTTGAAAGTTGACCCAGACTCGATAACGGGTAAAATGATGTATGAAAATCAAACAACATCAAATGGTATAAAATTTAATAGAGAATTATTTGATAATTTTGACTCTGGATTACCATACGATTTCACATCAAAAAATGGTAATACTTTGTTTTCAATGCAATGGGATGACGCGACACAACAATATGGTATAAGCGGATTAACCCCTACAATGAAAATATCTGATTTTCTCAATGATTATTATAATTCAATAGAATACCCAAATGTTGAAGAAGTTATAAAGAACGCAATGCTTATGACATTACAGGGTGATGAATCAACACCTTCATCATTTAAAGATGGGCAAGTGTATTTAAATCGATTAACAACTAAGTTATTCTCTATATGTGGTAAACCAAAATCCAATCAACCGTTATTAAACAACGCAACAGATGAATTGGGTGAAGATGAAACTGATCTTCAAGATTACTTCAACTTTGATGATATCGAAGGAATCGATATAGATGATGAAGATGCTATGAGAAGAAGAGTTCTTAAATTTAGAGATTGTAATAATTTTGAAATACCCATCAATTCCAATCACATGGAAGATTTCGCCTATCTTTTAGATAAAAAACCCATTGATGAAAATGTCGACAACACTATAAATAAAGCAGTAAGTAATGCTTATGAAGAATCTGGATCTAACATACCATTTGACCTTTTTCAAATATCAATAATGGGGTCATACATATTGAAAATACCTAAAGCTTTAATTGGAACTATTGTTTCTCCGAAAATGATCTTCCCAATTGCGGCATCCTATAAGATTATTCATCCTTTAGAAGACATATCAATTAAAGAGTTATTTAAAAAATTATATAAATTATTTTATAATATTATAGTTGAACATTTCTGGAAGTTTATTAAAGAATTTTGGAAATTTGTCAAATATGACCTTCTAAATTTTCTTAAAGAAATTGCTAATAACATCATTGCAGAAAAAATAAAAAAAATTAAAGACATTATCACTTCTTTAATTGGATTTTTAAGATCAGCAATAAAATCAGGAAGCATACAAAGTTGTACTGAAATATTTAACACTATTTTAAAAACAATAGATATCGCATTAAATAAGAGGTTAAACATTCCAATACCTGGAATTATGCTCATGTTAGCTGATCAATCATTAGGTATTAGCCCTCTTAATACAACTATGGAAGCATTTGAAAGATTAGAAGGGTATGGAATAAATATGGGTCCGATATATGGAACTGAAAATAAATTTGCATCGGCTGTGAAGGGAAGTATTGAATCGATTCTGGGCGAGATAACTAAGAATGGATATGTTGCAACTGGAACGAAAGATATTTTATATGTAATAGACAGTAAAACTGGAGTGCCGATGCCGAAAATTGGTGTTAAATCTGTTGGAAAAATTATTTGACATGGATAAAGAGAAAATAATTGATATCGTTAAAAATGTGAAAGACAAATCAAATAAAGATTTGATTGAAAGTCGAGACATACTACATATTGAGTTTGAAAAAACGAAAGAGTTAATAATCAATCTGACTCGACATTTGGAAGCTATACAGACTGATTATGAATTAATAAATAAAGAAATAGGAAATAGATTAATATAACATGCAAATAATTGATATTGGTATTTGTGTTAACAATACAGATCCCAAGGCTATAGGTAGAATTAGATATCGTCCATATTCATTATTTGTCAGTGAAATTGAAAATGGGGTAAAGTACGATGAATGGGATGAAAATGATCCTTTTATGGCTATACCTTTTTTGCCTCTGCATATTAATGTTATTCCGCAGGTTCAACAATCAGTTAAGTTATTAAGGTATGACACCGATAAGGAAACCCAAAATGTTGAATATGTTGCTGGGCCATACACATCCCCACACGACTTGCAAAATCAGACATTTGCATCCCAACATAAAGATACAACATATGGCGGAGTAATTATTAAGAACATCAAAGATATTCGTAATAAAAATGGTAAGTATAATAGTCCGACAACGCCTGGCGCAATTATTAATGAGAGAGATGTTGGATTTAGAGGAAATTATGGATCTGATGCCATTTTTACTGAGAACGGAATACAGTTAAGAGGAGGAATGTTACTTAGTAAGGAGGGAAAAAATAAAAACAGCATATTAGATTACCCACAATTATCAAAAAAAATGGGTAAATTGTCTCTGAAAAAATTCCCTAAAACCGTAAAATCAGTTAAAGAAACTGTAGATGCTTCAAAAATTACTGTTAGTAAATTAAAATACATTATTGAATATGAACTTGATAGTTTAACTGCTCCTACTTTATTAAAACTATATGCGTATAAAATAATAGGCGGTTACGGGAGAGAATTTAATACAGATGTGTTTGGTCAAAATAGCGTTTTTACAACTACCGACACATCAATTGTAAAACTAATTAATACGGGTAACACACTAAACGATCCTACATATATAAAACCACTAGATGGAACAATAAAGTCAGGATATATAGAACTAAGAGAATTATTACATCTAATTGATATAGATAGTATAACCGTCTTAGATGGGACATATCCAAATGAAGATGTACATCCATTTTATTTCAGACCAACGCCAAATTTCAGATTAACAAAAGGAACAGGTATAGAAATATCGAATAAATCTCTTTTTCTAAGTAAAATACAAGTACGGAATAAAATCGGGAGCTCAAATTTAATTTTTTCAAGACAAAGTGCCGACCCTCCGATTATTCCAAATGTAAAAACAATAGATAATGTAATAGAGGTTAAAAACGCTGGTGAACAATCATTCTCAAATCTGAGCGCCGATAAAGTATATTTAATAAGCACCGACGCCAATACGGGATCTAATGTTAAAACAATTAATTTTAGTGAATTGGATGAATATGAACTAACACAAGAAGATTATGTTAAAAAAATAGAACCAAATACATACGCAACGGTTAGAGGCGAAAATCTATATAACTTATTAATTGCGATAAAAAATCTACTTGATAGTCATATTCATAATATAAATGAACCATTAATAAAAACCGATCCAAATTGGGTTAAAATGAATGCATTAATTGAAACACTAAGAAATGATCTATTGAATGATTCAGTTAGAATAAACTAATTGATATTTATTAATAAAAAGTTATGTCATACTATCGCTCATATTTCAGTAAAAATAATACGATTATTAAAAATTCGCAAGTAAACACCGCGAAGAATCCCAATACAGAAATATTCTACGGTTCAGGGTTTTCTAAATTTATTTTTCAAATAGATTTATCTGGATTACAAAATAGAATAAATAATGGGGATTTTGTTCTTAATGGTAACACCAGACATTTTTTACATCTAGCCAATACTATTTTTGGTGATGAGGGATTGAAGGGGCAAAAACGAGGTACGGGCAGACAAAGAACATCCTCATTTGATCTAACAGTATTTAGAATACCAGAATTTTGGGATGAAGGCGTCGGTTATGATTATGAAGAAGTATATGACTATACAACGGGTAATGTTACTTTTGATGTAAGGCCATCCAATTGGGAAAGCAGGACCACATTGGATCAATGGGGTGAAGCAGGTATATATGCTATTTCGGGTGATACAATAACTAAAATACATTTTGATAATGGCGACGAAAACATAAATGTTGATATTACTGATTATATTAATTCCGTACTCTCTAATAATGTGATAGATTATGGAATCGGATTAGCATTTGATACGCCATACATGGATGTTACTAACGAAATTGACCAATCGGTTGCTTTCTTTACAAAATATACTCAAACATTTTTTGAACCGTACTTGGAAACAATATTTAATGACACAATAGATGATAACAGAGAAAACTTTTTTATTGATGCGGAAAGAAATCTTTATCTTTATGTGAATTATATGGATAATGCGTATGATTTAGATGAATTACCGACAGTCGATATGTTGGATTCTAATATGACTATAATTGGGTCATTATCTGGCCTTACAACCACTAAAGTCAGGAAAGGCGTTTATAAGGTAACATTTGGTTTATCTGGGCAAATTTGTGACGGTAAAAGATTTTATTACGATAAATGGTGTAATCTTAAAATAAATCAAAAATCGCTTTCCTGTGTCACACAGAAATTTATTCCAAAACCATTCGCATCCTTCTTCGATATTGGAATAAATCAAACTGAATTAAATAGATACGCTATACAATTTTTTGGAGTTAGTTTGAATGAAAAAATTAAAAGAGGAACGAAAAGAAAAATTGTTACCACATTTAAATCTATAAACAGTACAAAATCAGAGTTACTTAATGAAGTATATTACCGAATTTATGTGAAAGAAGGGAAAACTCAAGTAAATGTATTTGATTGGACAAAAATGGATAGAACAAACGAGAATTCATTCATATTAGATACAGATTTTATGATACCTCGTGAATATTGGATTGAAATTAAAGGAAGAATATTCTCTGAAGATATTTTTTATAGAGATGAAATAAAATTTGAAATCATTTCAGAAAAAATTATTGGATGGCAGATACCGTCAATTACACCAAGTCCAAGTAAAACACCATCAATTACACCAAGTCTAACGCCAACACCATCAATTACACCAAGTCTAACGCCAACACCATCAATTACACCAAGTCTAACGCCAACACCATCAATTAAACTAAGTCCAACGCCAACATTAACAATAAATTATATTCCTCCGATTGGATTTAAAACAGAATGGACGGTATCGGGTGATAATGCAGCAAGAACTATTACATTACCATTTACAGATAATGGAATATATAATGCAACGGTTATTTGGGGTGATGGGGCAGATAATTCAATAATAACTGGATATACGGATTCACGAAGAGTTCATACATACGATTCTAATGGAACATATATAGTTGAAATACAAGGCGAAGCACCAGGATGGGGTATGTCTGACGGCTTTACGGATGCTAGTAAATGCACAAATATCATTCATTGGGGAAATGATATCGGATTTGGCGGATTTTCTTATTTATCAGAAGGATTTAAGTCATCGTCAATAACATCAACTGGAATAGGAAAAATATTAAGTAAAAATGATTTAATTGGTTTATCGGGTTTGTTTTTATTTTGTGGAAGTTTAACTGGTATAACTGCGGGAATGTTCGATAATTGTGTATATGCAACAGAAATGGGTAATGCCTTTACTGGTACAGAAATTACAGGAGTACCGCCAGATTTATTTAAATATATGACTGGATTAGTTGCAATCTATAATCTATTTGAACAGTGTCCACATATGACAAGTTATGGAATTCAGAGTGATATGTTTAACACATTAACAGAGTTGACAAATGTTAGCGGATTATTTAAAGGAGTGCCTTTAACATATATTCCTACCGATTTATTTAAATTTAATACTAAACTTAATAACTATACCTCACTATTTCAGGGATGTGTTTCTTTAACTGGAATCACAGACGCTAATATGTTTAGTTGGAGTACAGCACTAGATATTCATTATGACAACATATTTGATGGATGTTCAAACTTAGAAACTATTCCAAATGGGTTATTTATGAATTCTAGCGATGTGGATTTTTCATCAGCATTTAACAATTGTTTTAAACTACAAATAAATCCATGGACATTTTATTTATCAAGTGGTGACACATCCACAAGATTTGCGGGTAAGACTATTGATTTTTATGGGTGTTTTGAAAGAACATCATTTACTGGAAATCAAGGAATTGCGCCTGATCTTTGGAATTGTACCTTTGATTCGGTTACATCAACATTATGTTTTGGAGGTGTTGGAAATGATGGCACATCAATAAGTAATTATTGTGATATACCAATTGAATGGGGTTCAGATGGAACTTGTGTAACGCCAACACCAACGCCAACACCAAGTATTACTCCTAGCGAAACACCAAGTATTACTCCTAGCGAAACACCAAGTATTACTCCTAGCGAAACACCAAGTATTACTCCTAGCGAAACACCAATGCCAACGCCAAGTTTAATACCTTAAAATTAACAATAAAAAAATCTAAATAAAATTATTGATATATTTATATAAAAAGATAAAATTAAATATTTATAACAAAATCTAATATCATGCAAGATGCCAATTCATCCAGATTACGATCATATTCCACATTAACAGGTTTAACATATATTGACTCCCTAATTTCGGGCGCAACATTAATGGGGTTATATTCGATTACCATAGAAGATTTAATAATAACTGATGCTATGGTAACGGAATTAAGATCTTTAGGATATAATGTTTTAAAACACGAGCCACGAGATTATGCGGGACAATTATATACAAGATATATTATTGATTGGACTCCAGTAACTCCAACGCCAACTGTGTCACTATCAAGAACACCAAGCGCAACACCAAGCGCAACACCAACCGTCACGCCAAGTTTATCATTACCTGCAACGCCAAGTGTTACACCAAGTATGACACCAACATTAAGTATAACACCAAGCGCAACACCAAGCGCAACACCAAGTATAACACCAACAATAACAGTATCTAATTCAATACCAGCAACACCAAGTGTAACACCAAGTGTAACACCAACAATAACAGTATCTAATTCAATATCAGCAACACCAAGTGTAACACCAAGTGTAACACCAAGCGAAACTCCAAGCGTCACACCATCTATTTCATTATCATTAACGCCAAGTGTAACACCGAGTATAACACCAAGTCTAACACCAAGTCTTACACCAACACCAAGTATATTACCTAATGTGTTTATCAATAATGTATCTGGTGCATACAATATAACAGGAGTAACAGTAAGTGGTGTCACAGTATCAGGAGTGTCATTCCCAGTATTGCCAGGTGAATCGAAAAGTGGATTCACAACTAAAGGATTCACAGGCGTTACAATTATTGTTGATCTTAGTGCTAACAGTACAGGTGAATGTCTCAATATCGACGGAGTAGCAAACACAACTACTGGCGTCAAAACATATAGTAACACCAACGGAAGTTCGAATGCTATAACTATACAATACGAATCTGGACCTTGTGTATAAAAATATGATTTAATATTTACATAATCGATAAATTATTGTATAATTTATCTATGAGATCGGTATATTTAATTAGAGGTAATAATGGTAAATATAAAATTGGAATTGCTAAAAATCCAAAAGAAAGAATTCGCCAACTACAAACAGGAAATTCCGATCAACTAAAAATAATTGAAACATATGAATCTGACAATGCTAGCACAATTGAATTTGCTCTCCACTCTCAATATTCTCATGTTAGAAAAACTGGCGAATGGTTTGATTTGTCGATATCAGATGAAGTTAATTTTCTTAAAAATTGTAAACGAATCGACGAATCAATTATATTTTTAAAGAAAAGTGGTAATGTTTATATATAATTTATATTAACAACGAAACAAATGAGTTCTGAATTTATTAGATTATTCTCAATAGCATTAGTAGGCATGTGCGTATCTTGGATGTACTGGTTATTTATTGGTGTTTTCGTTAAAAAAAAATGGTTGAGGATCTCGATATCAATATTAATGATGGGAGTAACAATATATTTAGTTACATAACATTAACCTTATCCATTAAATCTTTTGTTTTTTGAAATTGATAACTTTCATTTAATTTTTCTTTTCCGTCTCTGAATATTTTTTCAGCGGTGTTAGATAAATCATGTGCTTTATCATATGTCATCTTATGATACTTCATATTATTCCTTTCTTTAAATTCGTGCCCAACAATTCCATAAAAATTATCGGGAGTCTGCAAGAAAACCTCATCAACCCATATTTCATCTTCAGGAATATTTTGTTTATATCCTGGATAACTATCAACATAATGATGGCCGCCTTCTACAAATTGGATAAATCCCATTCCTGGGTTTGTTCCTTTCACAAAGGCCCCGCTTACTGCACATATTTTCACATCTTCATCACCCTCATCTTTAACAACTTCAACTATTTTTTTATTTAACTGATTATCTGATTTTTCTTCATGTAAATCATTGTAATTATCTGGATTATCATCTAAATAGGGTGGCGTCCATTTATATTTTTTAATAATAAACTCCCTAATACTTTTTTCACTATACCCCAATAATCTACCAATTTCCATTGCTTCACCAGGAGTTCTATCACCAAGATATCCATGTTTAATCTGCGCAATTTTATATAATTTATGTGCATGTTCATTTCCTGCATTATTATATACTATTGACCACCATGAAAATTTATCAGTATCGTGTCTTCTTACTAATATAATACGATATCCTCTTTTTTCCAATAATCTTCGGAGTTGTTCATTAACAGAAACAAAAGCAACATTTCTATGACCCTTTAATAATGTATTAAGAGATCCTTTTTCGGTATTCGCTTCACCTCCATCAATTTCTTCGTTGATGTTTTTTTCTAAGATATCGGTATTCATAAGGGAAAATAATTTATATTCATAAATAGTGTCACCTAAGAATAAAAAATAACTTCAACTCCACATTCTTTTAACATTTCTAAAGCAACGGTTTGAGACTCCACCCATTTCTCTTTATTTTTGGTTGTACAAACCGATTTACAATAAACTTTTTTTATTCCGGAATTAATAATTGCCCTCGCACAATCTGAACATGGGAGGCCAGAAGTTAAATAAATTGTTGACCCATCGAGAGGAATTCCAACTCTAGCGGCATTATAGATAGCATTACGCTCTGCGTGCTCGAAATAGAAGTACTTTACAGGTCTTTCCTGACGCTCTGGTTTATTATCATCTAATCCCCTCGGAAAAGAATTATAACCCGTAGAACGGATCTCTTTGTCCTTTCCAACGATAACTGCGCCTATCTGTGTTGATTCGTCTTTTGATTTGAGCTTAACTTGCTCAGCGATGCCTAAAAAATAACTAATCCACTCCATTTTCTAAAATATTAATGTTTGAAATAAAATAATGTCTACAATTACAGTAATGAACTTTTTTTGCATCATCTTTTTCTATTAATTTTCCCATTTGAACCATTAATTCCTGATTGGCCGCGTCAATGCCGATTAAGAATTTATCCTTTTCATATTTCTCAACAATTGTTTCTCTTATATATTTTCCTTCGTCATATAATCGAAGATGCCTTATCATATCGGTTCGATTATCTTTACATTCAATTTCTCTATGATTAATGAGTGATTCAATAACATCTAATCTTAATTTTGAGTAATCATACGATTTTTCTTGTACCTGATTTCTTGATCTTATCTTCATTTAACAAGCATATTCTTTAAATTCAATTACAAATGTTCCACGAAGAGATTTTATAACATACCAATCTTTTATAAGATCTTTGTTCCTAACTAGGAAGTCATTAGTTGCAGAATGTACTTCGAGTATATATTCGTAATCATCAATAATAACCACTTTACAATTATTTTTTATAAGATCTAAATCCTGTAACTTTCCATAATACCCATGATCGCCATCAACATGAACGAGATCAAATTGTCTATCTAATATTTTAACATTATGACTATTAATACATTTGAAGGAATACGCATTTGTATATCCTAAAATGTGTGTTAAATTGATTCTCGCAAATTCGATAGATTTGGGATTATATGAGTTATCATCCCATCCTTCTACATATTCAACAGTATCCATACTTCCTGCAACCATTGAACATAAGCTATATCCGTACCTAGTTCCAATTTCAAGAATAGATTTGGGATTGTATTTTTTAGCTAGGTCATAATAATGTTCATAACAATTTCCCGATTTAATATATTCATCGTGTTCAGGTTTACCGATGTCCTGAATAAAAATATCTTCTGGAATTAAATCAAATATACTCATATTAATCGTTTTTCTAAATATACGAAAAATATTAATAATTACAAAATATGATTTGACTTACTAATATTCTCACCGCCCCACATTGGTTGAAGATTGTCTAGTGACCAACATTTTATAAACTCAGGGTCGTTCATATCGTTAAATGTAAACGAATCTATTGGAAGTATATGGTCAACATGCCATTTCCCGTAATTTTCCCATGTTATACCATTTTTAAATTGAGATTCTAAATGTTTTACCAGATCATTTTGAGAATATCCTAACACATCGAAATAATGGCCAAATTTGGACATATTATTTTCTTTAAGAACAATATAAATTGCGGTTCGGAAATTACCAATTAACTTATAAATGGGATCTTTAGATTTACGATTTTTTTCATATTCACGCTTACGCTTTCTTATTTGTTCTTTATTGTTTTTTTGATAATTCTTCATATATTCTTTACGATGTTCTTTATTCTCATTAAGCCATGAAGCATAATATGAATTAACTTTTTCTTTATTTTTTTCATGATATTTTTTATCTGCAACTTTTTTCCCACCTAAATTAACTCTGCCAGAATTTCTTAATTTAATTCCATTTTCTTTTAATAATCTTCTTATAACTCCATTATCAACATTATATTTTAATGAAATTAATTGACTACTTAATAAATCAACGATATACAGTTTAATTATATTATTAATTTCTTCTTTGGTAAAAATAATTTTTTTCATAATAATAAATATAAACAAAATATCGATTGTTGTCAACTATAAAAATAAAAAAGGGACAATTTCTTGTCCCTTTCGGATATTTGTAAGATAATGACTATCTTAATGAATCAAGATCAAATGTAACAATACCTTTAACATCAATCACGGCGAAGTAGCGGTTATTTACCATTTTTTTCGCGTAACGTGTCATGATACCTTTTATCGGAGTCATGTTGAAAGGATTGTACATTGTTGGAGTCAACTGTAGAGGTACATACGGTGCATATACATAACCAGCATCCAATAATGATTTACCTTTGTGGCCAATCAACACCTTGTTAGGTGGGAAGTAAGGGTCACGGTATACCTGATAACGGCCAGCAAGTGTACCAATTTTCTCGATACCCATGTTATACTGATCCTGCTCAGGTGCTGCGTTAGACACATGGAAATACTCAAGGTCGTCGAATACTGCCGATACTTCCGAAGAAATAACGATCCAGTTTGCTCCACCTCTTAAAGTAGTTTTATGTATCTGTGCTGATAACTGGTTGATCTTTGTTACCAAAGTCTGGTTCCAGTCTTTCTGAGTGTAACCTTGAAGTGTTGAACTTGAATTTCCGCCATATTTCCACTCATTATAATCCCATTTTGCTTTCCAAGCTGCACCTTTTCTAAGGTCACGAAGGATTTCACGGTCAACTTCAGCGGCTATCTGTTCTGAAAGAAGAGCTGTTAGCTCAGCCTCAGCGTCGATGTTATGGAATGCACTAACATCCTGTGCGAGTTCAGGTGACCAGCTAGCTCTCAATTTTCTTTCTGTAACTGATACAGTCACAGATGAAAGATCGAAAGATACTTCACCGATTTCTTCTTCGAATTCCAATGTGTCATACACTCTGAAGTTCAAAGTAAAGAGAGAAGCAGTAACACCGCTAGGTAGTAATGTTCCACTAAATCCAGCTGTTGATGAATATGTGTCAAGATCTACAGTAATGTAGATTGTTCCAGCTTCATCACAAATGTCCTGATATCTACCACTTGGGTATGATGTTGCAGTTGATTTTTGGCCGTACTCAACAATACCTTTACCGTATTTCTGAGTTACAATGTTGAAATTTCTTGCAACAGCGCCTCCGCCATATGGTATTCCAGTTGTGGTAACAGTTGCAGATGCTAAGAATTCTTCAGTATCCATAACATTTCCGTTAGGTCCGATAAGTTTACCTTGTCCGTCAGTTGCAAACCCAGTGAAAGAAACTGTCAATGAATGAACAGTAGTTCCAGAAAGAGAAGGACCAGTAGGATTAACAATAGTTCCGTTAGACCATGTTACAAATGCTGATCCAGTTACACCTGAAGTGATGTATTTACCTTTTGAGTAATCAAAAAGTCCTGTGTCAGGATCGTTACCATCGCCACTTTCGTAGAAACGGTCATAAAGATTTCTTCCTGTAGCAGGATAACCATCAGAGTTAGCATCGGTTGTGTTTGGATATCCGTAAGGTGCATAATGTCCTTGAGCGGTTCCATCTCTTGTTACTCTTTCCTGAATTTTAGGAATGAAGAAGAACAATTTACCGATAGGTAAGTTCATAGCCTGTACTGAAACGATATCGTTTGCTAACAGTTTGGAGAATACACGGCGAATAATCGGAAATACAACAGTTTCAAAAGAACCTGATGAATCGGAAACAGCCGCTTCGTTTATCAAGAAACTCGCTTCGTTTTCATACAACTGTGCGATGTTATCTTTCTGGTGACCAACTAATCCCTCAAGGAATCCAAGGTCATCCCATTTTTTTATGGTATCTTCTTTGATAACTCTAAGGTGTTTTAGACCGATGTTACCAACCATACCTGATTCTAATAATGCTCCCATTTAATATTGGTTTTTAATTTTTATTTTATTATTATTTTAATTTTCTCATCAATTCTTTCATTCTCGCAAACTGAGGATTTTCATAAGCTTTCGACTCGGACAATACTTCAGTACTTGAAGATGTTTTCGTTGATGCGATTTTTTCCGCTACTGATTCGGTTATTGGTTTTTTATTTTCAAGTTCACCTTTAATAGTGGAGTAAAGAGTTTTTGATTCACTTATAAGCGAAATTGAATCAAATCTCTTCAAAATATCCAATTTCTCTTGTTTTGTTGTTGAATGCTCAGTAAATAGGCGTGTAGCATAAGCCAAGTTTGCGTTGAAAACAGCGACTTCATTGATTTTATCTTTGAATAGTATTAACGCTTTTTTGTATTCGGCGTTTTGTGTTCTAAGAATTTCAACTTCTTCGTTGATATTTCCAGCAGTTACAGTAGAACCAGCTTTCCACATTTTTTTGGATGGAAGTCCAGCTCTTTTAGGTCCGTCTTCAGGTTTGTTTCCATGAGGATTCGACTTAGTTCTTGCGGCTTCAGTAGCTTCTACTTTTTTATCTCCACATTCTTTACATTCTTCTTCTTTTGGCTCTTTAACAACAGGTTTACCTTCGCCCTTAACTGGGGTTCCAGGGTGTTTTTCAGTCTGTGTTACTTTCGTTCCACCCTTTCCTGGTTCTTTGGTTTCGGCTGGTTTTGTTCCTTTTGGAGGAGTACCATCATGTTTTTCGGATTGAGTCACTTTCGTTCCACCTTTTCCTGGTTCTTTTGTCTCTGCACTACCCATACCTTTAGGAGGTGTGCCGGGTCTTTTAGTGCCTTCCTGTTCGTTGGCCTGTACTTGTTTTGCTTCGTCTTTTCTTGCTTTTGGCGCCACTTTATCAAATGGTTGCCCATCTTTTGTGCTTACACTTTTAGTAACTGTAACACCTTCTTTAGTTTCGGTTCTTTTTCCGCTTACTTTTTTATCGAAAGGTGCGTTCATACCTTCAGTAGCTTCGGTTTGTTCCGTTTCATCATCATCGTCATCGAGTTCGATTTCGTAGATAACTTCGTCACTGTTTGTTTCACCTTCTGCAAGTCCGTCTGGCATTTCGCTTGACATCTCGTCTGGCATTTCGCCTGGCATTTCAGATGGAAGTTCACTTTCTTCGGATTCGTCATCATCAAGTTTGATAATGTAATCATTTCCGTCGTCTGAGAACTGAACCGTATTACCGTCTTTCTTAACAACAATACCGTCTTCAGGTTTCATAGCTTTGAAAACTTTCAAAACTTCTGCTTCTGAAGCTCCAGTCATGTCAAGAGTGTCGTCTTCTGATTCTGGTTCGCCCATTTCGTCGTCGGCAGCAGGGAATTCACCCTCTGGTTCGTCTTCAAGACTGGGATCAGTATCATCAGCGTCATTATCTGGTTCTGCGTCGCCATTTATCGAAGTTTCATCATCACCTGCTTCAGCGGGTACATCTTTTTCTTCTTTTTCAGGATCTTCATCCTCTTGTTCTTTGAGCAAATCATTTAGTTCTTGTTTCATAGTAGAAGCAAGTATACCTTTTGCGTTCGCTTTAACTGCCTCTTCAAGTGTTGATACTTGAAGTAATGCTTGTTCTAAAATAGATTTGTTAGCCATTTTTCTTTTTTGTTTGTTTTTATAAATACATTGATATTATTAAAAGTTTATTATTTTATATCGTAATCTAAAAAAAAATTCATTATTTAGTTAAAAAATTATCCAATCTTCCCATAAGAGACTTGATTTTATTTTCTTCAGGTGATCTTTCTTCGACAGTTTCTTCATATTTCACTCTATCTTCCAAGTCACTAAATATATAGGCTCCAGGCGTTGATGGTGATGATACAATATCAAAACACACAAGTTCAAAATCATCTTGTACGACATTTTGTCCTTTGGCATTTTTTAATGATCCTACACCACGGGAAGATATCCCCAATGTTGCTCCATTTAATAATAGGTTAGCTGTTTGGTCGCCTTTACAACTGATGATGCCCATCTTCTTCCAGCCAGGTGAAGTGAATACTCTAATTTTACCAACTAATGTATTACCCTCCCACCAGGTTTCAAGGACGGAATGAGATACTCTGTCTAAATCTATAAGGGATGATGTGGGATGGTTGAGTTCGCTTAATGCGCCACCATTTTTAATGATTTGTTGATATTTGTCGTTTTCTCGTCTTAGAACAGATTCGGGATAAATTCTTCCGTTTTTATTAGGAACATCATATTTTTGTAATACAGCATAAAGGATCAGGTCTTTAGAAAAGTCCATATCCTTCATTTCAGTAATTACTTGTTTATTTTCATCGGGAGAAATATGACCAGCATCATATTCGATCAAATATCCCCGCTTCCCAAATTCATTTGGTTTTATTATTGTTAATACCGGATAAATCATTTATAGTTTTACTATAAATACATCGGTATTGAAACTTATTTTTTATTTTTGGAAAAATTAAACAAATTTTTATTATCTAAATCTGAATTAATTACATCTTCGACCAAGGTTTTTATTATATTTTTCAATTCCTTAGTTCGAATATCAAAATGTTTTTGAGTAAATAATGTCATTTCCAGGTTGATAAAGGATTTTTTTCCTAACTTAATTCCCTTTGTTCTGACATCTAAATCGACTATTGATTCCTTTTTGAATAAATCAGATTTTAAATCGTATATTCGTAATTTTATTTTTCTTTTTGTTTTGGATAATAACTCATTAAATTCATCGTCCATGTCTTCGGGTTCAACCCATGAATTTAATTTTATATAAATGGTTTTTAAATTTTTATAATCTACAGTACCATATCCAATTTTCACATTATTATAATAGCCTAATGTAATAAATTTTCCAGTTTTCATCAATTCTCATCATATATCTCTATTTTATGGTGTTTTTATAAAATATACGGAAAAGAAATTATAAAACAAAAAAAAACGGACTTAAAGCCCGTTTTTTAATTGTTGTAGTTTATAATAATTCAGTTTTGATGGTTTCATTGAGTTTGCCTCTGTGATGGCTTGGGTTAATCTTGGTTTTAATTCGTCGGTTTCTACCACTAACATACTGTTTAATTTTACTCCGACTTCCTCTTGTAAAGTTTTAAAATTCGTTTGTAAATCTTTGTCTGATATTGCTAATAAGTCGGATAATTCTTTTTTGTCTTCTTCAGTTAAAGTATGATCATAAAGTACATTAAAGTTATTCGCTAGCACAGTATGTAACAATGCTTCATTTTCAATGATTGGAATATTACTTTCTTTTACTTCTTTTTTTGTTGTTAAATGTTCTACTAATCTTAACTTCGCGATTATCTTCTTATCAACATTTAATAAAGTATCCGCTTCAGATAACACATCCAAGTCATTATATACATCATTTTCAGATATAACAACATCCTTCAATGATTCACTTAATACTTTTGTTGTTGATTTAATGCTCTTCTGTTTACTCTGTAATAGTGGAATGATAGCGTTAACAAATACCTGTGCGTCTTCTCTTTCCTCAAAATACTTACTTTCGATATGTTCATAGAACAAATATAGCCCCGTGAAATCACTATTCTTTTTAACCGTTGTAAGAATATTTTTCATTTCTTTTTTATCTCCACTAGCATATGCCTCGGTTATTTTCTGTAAAACTTTACTTTTTACTGTTCCAAATTTATTCATTTCTATTGGTTTAAAATGTCTTTTATTGTTTGTTCTATTAAATAAATATTGTCTTGTGCCTTTTTCATATCAAATAAATTTTCCAGTTCTGGATCGTCATTTAACATAGATAAAATTTTATCTTTCCTTGATTCACTTAATGGCACCTCTCCGCCTGCGGGAGCCGCTCCTGCAGGTGCTCCTGGTTCATTTCCAGTCGATCCTGGCATACTTGATGCTCCTAATGGTGGTGCGGCCTCAGGCATACTAGAACTTCCTCCTCCTCCACCGCCTCCGCCAGGAGCTTCGCCAGGCTGAGCAGGTGGGCCTGCGGCTTCAAGTTTTTTACGCTCATCTTCAGATATACCATATTTTTTATCAACATCATCAAAAACGCCAGTACGCTTAATTATCATTTGAGTATTTGTTAATTCAAACCCAATTGCCCTTTCCATCCTCTGTTGTTGTAAATCAAGTATAACTTCATTATCACTCATACCAAGGAAATTCTTCTTAGCAAATGTATGTGATACAGGAAGAATACCCATTTGTGATTGGTCAGAAGTCGCATCCTTATACATGGTGATTTTTTCTTTCCATTGTTCAATTTTTAACAAATCAGATTGTCCAGATGGGTTCGTCATCATCAATGTAAAATTATTCAATTCATCTTCAAGACCTAAAAGAAATAATTGAATTAATGCTATTTTATTTAATTCCTGAATTATTGACATCTGTATTCTATTGATTGTTCTTGCGAATCGAATATCAAGTAATGCCAAACCTTTACCATTACCAATAACATCTTCAAATCCTAAGAATGCTTTTGGAATACGAAGAGCTGCTAGCATTTTTTTCTGAATATATTCAATGTCGGCTATTTCTCCTAAGTTTTGAGCTCCAGGTAATGTTTCAATTGGGCTGGCTTGAGAAACATCACGAACAGGAATAAAATAGTCCTGATCAACTGCCATTTGATTATATCTCATATCAACCTGTCCGTTTTTTTGATCAACAACCTGATCTCGTTTAAATTTATTAGCTATCCTTTGTACATAGGGCTCAATATCTTTATCATCCATATTACCCACAAACACTTTAAAAACTCTTCTTTCAGGTGCTCTGGATGTTCTATAAACTAACATTGCATCTTCAGCCAATAGAAGCTGTTTCCATATACGCCTAATTTTATCCAACATTGATGTTCCATAAGGTAATTTTCTATCATCACCAAGAATTCTAAAGTGGGCAATTTCCCAAGCTTGAAATTCCATATCTTTATTCATCCAAGTAAATCTTAATTCCCTAGATGGAAATCTACTACCAACTCTATCACTTTGGTTGGGAGTTGATTGTCTCGCGCCTTCAAGCCGTTGAACCTCAATGTTAGGTAGTTGTTGACATCCTACGATGCCTTTTTCGGGGTCAATTTTCAGATAAACAAAATTATCACCATATTTACACATACCTCTTGTCCACATCTGTATGTTGGTGTTAATGTCCAATACATTGTAGAATAGGTCATCTAATATGTGTTTAATTCTTTTTGAATCTGAATGTATTGATAATATTTGTCCTTTTTCTGATTTAGTTGTAGATTCTTCAGCATATATATCCAATGCGGCTGAAACTTCTGGTGTGAATTCCATACTTTCATAATCGTAATACGCTGATATTCTATTAGGTTCGTAATAAACTGATTGATTATAAAGGGACATATCCAGCTTTGACCATTTGTCCGCAATATATTGGGATTGTTGTGCTTGTAACTTTGCTTTTTCGAAATCAGTTCTACTATCGGTTTTTAATAATTCTTCTTTATCAAATTCAAAAGATGGGGGTGGGGTTTGTTTTGACCCCATAAATCCAAATGTTTTAGTTAATTTTTGATAAATTGTTAACGGTTGTTTTTCCATGACTATAAATATTGATTATAATATAAACATTTTTTTTATAATTTAAAAGGTTATTTGTATCTATCGATGTTTCCAAATAGCCACGCATAATCTCGATATTGATTTTGTCTCTGTTTAATGTCGGGATTACCAAATAATGGGTTTGGCACTTCTTTTCCAGTATTAGCATCAGTTACTCCAAATGGATCAAACGCTTTACCATATGAATAAAATGATTTATTAGGTTCATAAGTTCTTTCAGATAATGTCCATGATTCCATCATTGATTTATTTATCGCATCGGCTTTTTGTAGTTGACCAAAGCAAATATCACCGCCATATAATGCAATTGACATACTCATAATTGAATCGTCATGTGTGCCTTTCATATGATCAGGTCTACCGTTGATATAAACAAATGTATTTAATTCATTAGTAAATCTCACTGATCTAACTAAAAATCCGTGTCTTAGATGTTCTTCTAGTGACGCAACAATCTGTGTTCTCTTATTGTTAAAATTAATACCAGGAATTTTTTCCATTAATTTGGCATCATACTCCCATATATTTTTGGTATTGATTCCATCAATGAACAAATCTCTATATCCCATTTCTTGGAGTTTTCTTGCCGTGGCAACTCCCATTCCTCCTGTTATATCAATAACAATAAACGCTTTATATAATATACCCCATTTATATGCAATGCCAGCTAAATCATCGGGTGGCATCTTACCAATATATTCAACAACTTGTTCCATATCATCGAAGTCAATAATATTAATAGCAGAATAGTCTTCACTATCACCTCTAGAAACATCGACTCCCATAATATAACGATGGCCAGGAATCGGATCCTTCCATGCCCAAAATTGTCCCATCATATATTTTTCAACAGGTTCTCTAATCATATTTTTAATGATATTATCAACCACTTCAGGAGAAACAATACCGTCACCCGATCCAAGAAAGTTACATTCCATTTCTTGGCTAATACGCCTTTTATCATATTTAAACTTTTTAGCCATACCTTCAAACCATGGCGAATATGGTTTATATCCTTGGTTTGACAATTCATCATAGGTATTTGGATCAACATCATAAAGGCATAATTCCTCATCACTATACTGCTCTCTATTTAACATATAATGAACAATATCATTAACTTTAACCCATCTTAAATCTTTTGAATATCGAGGATCTCTGAACCATTTCAGTTCTGTAATGTGAAAATTATTTTCGCCACGAACTGATCCGTCATAGATTCCATAATATATTGGATCAAATCCATTAGGAGTTGATATAAGAATAATCTTACCACCCGTTGAAAGAGAGGCCATAGAAGCCGCCCAGAAATCTTCGCCCGCTTCAATGTAAGCAGCTTCGTCAAATATTAGGATGGTCGGAGTATAACCACGAAGAGCGTCTGTTGATGTTGCTACGGCTTTAACTTCACATCCATTATTTAATCTAAATCTACTTTCAGAGTTTTTATCAGGTGAAAACCCAACATTCATCCAATCTGGCCATTGATCAAGAAAATGTCGGATTTTATTTGCCATTTCAATTGCTGTATCTCGTTTGTTTGCAACAATTAAAACTCTTTCAGGATTTTCAACTTTAGCGACTTGTAACTTTTTGGATATCCAAGCGGCCGTTACGGTAGTAACGCCAGCCTGTCTATATTTCCTAGTTACATTTTCATTATAATCTTCATAATCTTGTACTAATTGTAATTGATCAGGAAATAGATCTAAAGGTACATATTTTCTTTGTGTATTATCATAAGTTTGTAAATATGTTTTTAATGCATATTGTGTGTCTTTGATAATATGAGCATATTCTTTAAGTTGTTCAATTCTGTCATTCATATACATAAATATAGAAAAAGTGATCATTCCGATCACTTTTCATCTAATTATATAATAATTTTACTTTAGATACTTTTTAAGATTTTTTACCGTAATTTCATGTAGTCCTTGTTTACGCTCAATCATTTTTTGTATTCTTTGGGCTAATTCCCAGTTTCCTGCGTCAATTGCATTGTTTAATTCGAAGTTTAATGCGTTAGTTCCCATTTCAGAAAGTTTTTTATCCGTATTTTCTGCTGGTTTCTCGGGCTCTTTCTGTATTTCAGGTCCGCGTTCCGGTTCTTGTGGTTCAATATTTTGTGGTTCTCGTTTCTGATTATATCTCTGTCTCATAGATTTGGCCTGATCGAATATTTCTTTAAACTTATTCTTAGCATTATTTTGATCTCCTTCATTCTGAGAAACTACATCACCAATAAGATTAAGAAACGCAACTGTTGGAATTTCATATAGAATTTTATAAAAGAATGGTTTTATCCCATAATTTTCTTCATCAAACATTTCATTAGGCAAGCATTTTCTAATACGATCAACAAGTTCAGGCCCAATTCTTAATGACATTGTTTCATTAGGTAATGTATCAACTTGTCCTATTACTGCCGAGGCAACATCTGGTTCGTTAGAATATCCGAATTTACCGAGAGCTTCCTCGATACCTTTTATTACTTCATGGCACAATATCGGAAATACGATGCCACGAGCGCTAATATTATGCTCACTAACTTCGTGTCCTTTAAGTTCGCCACCGCCTTCTTCACCTTCTCCGCCTTCTCCACCTTCTTCGTCGCCTTCTTGTCCTTCTGGTTTTAAAAATCCGGTTTTAGTACCTGTAAGATCTTCCCTACCTCCTATTGCCTCTCCAGTTTTTGACGCACTATCAATCAGATCACTCATTGTAAAATAAAAATAATCGTTTATGGCCATTAATTTCAGATAATACCCATAAAGGTTGATGTCCATTTCATCCAATTTTGATTTTACTTCAGGATCTTGAAAAATATAATGACCTTTTTTAGACGCTCCTTGTATAATTCCATTTATAATATTTCTTTTATGTATTTCCAATTCGAATCTCTCATCTTTTGTTAGAATGTTTGCATCAAATCTTTCGTCATTATTTTCTTCGTCACCTTCTTGACCACCTTCTTGACCACCTTCTTGACCGCCTTCTTGACCACCTTGTTTTTTATCAAACTGTGGTTTTGGGTTGGGAGCAAACTGAAATTTTTCCGGATCAATTCCTTCTACAGGCCCTGTTAATTTAGCGTCTATATTATATCTTCCTGCAGGAGTTTCAGTTACTTTAAGTGCGGAATTGACGGCTAATTCTTCTAATTCTTCAGTAAATCGAAGTTCTATTGATTTAGCCTTCATTACTGATCTCCCAAATTCCTCAATAATCATTTGTTGTACATATTCTGGAGTGAGATCAGGTTGATTTATTGCAGTTCTTAATTTATCAACAACTTTTTTAAATCTGTCCGATGCTAGTCTTTCTACATCTTGAGTTCCACCGCGCATAGCAGGATTTGTGCCATATAGATTTTTTTCAGGATCGCTTAATGATCTTTCAGCGCTAGTATCCATTCTTTCCGGATAATCACCATAATCAATTTGCTCTTGAATTTTTCTTGGCATATTACACTATTTGTTTCAATAACTCGATGATTTTATTCTTTGCCTCTTCGGCAGATATGTGTTTAGCTTTCGGCCCAGGATCAATTCCTGGATGTGGATCTCTAAATGGGTCATCAGGATCTACGCCCGGATCGGTTCGTGGTCTTCCTGGTATAACATCAGGCTCAACTTCCGTTTCTTTTGGCATTGGAGCTCCTTGGCCAGCATTCATAACATCAACATCATCATCTTCCCATGGTAATGACTGTTCGGTCAATTTTGTTTTAATTAGCTCCATAATTTCGCCTTTTGATGTAAATGGATGGACATTTTTTCCCACGGCATTATCAATCCACTCTTTTAAATTTTTAACTTTCTTTGCCTTAGATGGTTTAACAGGTTTAACAGGTTTAACAGGTTTAACAGGTTTAACAGGTTTAACAGGTTTGATTGGTTTATTAATTCCGCTTTTAACTCCACGTTTTTCACTAATTTCAGATTTCTTTCCATCAATTATGTTTTGTGTGCTTTCAGGAAGTTTACCGTCATTTAATTTCTTAATCAATCTTGTGTAATCTCCATATTCTTTACCATCTTTAATAGCCGACCTAATTTTTGCATTTGCGCGTTTAATAGACATTTCTTTTTCACTATAGTCTTTCTTTTCGGCTCCTAATTTTGCATCTTCTTTAACCTCACCCTCATAAGTTGCAAAAGTTTTTTTCTGCTGTTTCGCTGTGTTTATACTAGATTGATCTGTTTTTGGTATATTAAGAACAGATGGTGAGTTGGCCGAAGGAGTTGTAGCCGCTATTGTTGTTGAAGCATATTGTTCTGAAAAAAATCTTTCAGACAACATTTTAAGTTGGTTATCGTTCATAATAACTAATGTTTTTTCGGTCAATCCTTCTTTCATTAGTTTTTTAATTATATCTTTTCTTTTCATGGAAGTTTGTATTTTATTTCGTCATTTATTAATCTAAGTCCTTTTGTCATTAATTTTTCCGTTACAGTTTCAACTGGTTCACCAAAATGGAAACAAATCCTATTGGTCTTTTCCATCTTTTCCATATCATATTTTTCCCAACCCAATGCAACAACCCCATCAACAGCATCTATCATTCCAAAATAATCGGAGTTCTGAACGAGATCCAACTCCAAATCTGAGTTTTTTAATAATCCCACCAAGTCTATTGCTCCAAGTTGAGGTGGAAATACCCTACCCGATGAAGGGATTATAAACCATTCGTTCTCGATTTCCAATATGTCCTTTTCGCTATATGCCGATATTACTTCCTTACCAAAAATAAACTCATATTGTCTTTGTCCTTTATAATCTCTTCCGAGTTCGTTGATGTATATGAGGTACATTATTTAGTTAAAATATTTACTTAATGTTTCTTTAACTCCACCATTAATCATATTGGTTAACTCGTCGAGATCGATTTCTTTAACATCATCACCTCGTGTTGTTTCGCCATTCTGAAAATTATTCGGATCTACTAAATCATCACCAGACCCCATCTCATCGAGTTCCGTGTCATCTTTATCAAGTATCTGATCAAAATCACCGCCAATTTCATCTTCGGGTTCATCATCCATTCCCTCTATATCTTTTTCAATATCATGATGAGCAGCTTTTGCTGCCGCTTTATAATCATCAGGGCCAATGTCATACATTTCTTCTTCATCTTCATCGGGATCATATGGCATAAAATCGTCACTGGCAAATGAATCATCATCAATTAATTCCTCTAATGAAGTTATGGGATCAATTCCTCCAGTTTCGCCTGAGCCCATTCCGCCAACTTCGCCTCCTGCTTCAGGTACGGACGCTCCCATCTCTGGCGATCCTTCTTCCGAATCTTCATCACCTTCAAGTTTAGCAAGAATTTCATCTTTATCTGTTTCTTCCATTTTATCAAGATCAACCGCGGATAAAACCATGCCAAGTACATATTTAATATCTTCGCTTTCTAATTCGTCTTTATACTGGTTTAACTTTTGCGTAAGTCTTCCTGTCTTTGTTTGAATAACTTTTACAGGGTCATTGGGTGTGGCGCTTGGGTCTTCTCCGCCCAAATTGTCTTCGGGAGCAGGTGTTACAGAATCTGGAGTATCCATAGCTGTAGGATCAGGTGCTGCCGCTGGCGCTGGCGGCTCATTCGTCGGCATTGGAGCAGGGGCCTCATCTTGTGGAGCTGGTTTAGGTCGTTTTAACACATATTTTGTGGCTTCCTGTAAATTCTCTTGTTCAGTTAAGAACTCAAGTTTTTTAAGAGCTTCACCATATGCGGAGAACCTATTTTTATTTTTCATGTATAGTCCGCCAATATAATCTAATGAATTTTCATTAAGGCCTCTTTTTACATAGTATCCGTCTTTTTCTTTGACGATTCCATAAACGCCTGTACTTGATTCTTTAATAACTTCAGATGTTCTCTCCGAATTATCTGACGAATTATAATATGTGAGTTCGAGAATCCTTTTTAATTTGGCATCTCCTTTTAATTTCTCACTCCCTATTGGTTTTAATTCTCCCATTTTGATATTGTTAAATATTAATTATTCTTATGCTATAAATACAACTATAACTCGAAAAATATTGTTTGCTAATAATCTATCATCATTATATTTTTATGATTCTCTATCGAGAAACATTTCCTCATCTTCGATATCACTATATATTTTGGGTATTGTTCCTTCTCTAAAATATGATTTAATTCCATCAATTATATAATCTTCAGGCGTATCGTGTTCATATTCAATATAATTGTTATTATCTAATTGAACATTGATTTTTCCGTTTTGTTGATGTATCAATTGACGCAACTTTTCAAATTGTTGTTGTGTTGGTATTCTAACTATATGAACACTATGGCCTTCGGGTAAATATCGAATAAACCCCATATCTAATACGGCATACATTCCCCATGATGCGCTACGCCTCCATTTTTCACCTCCATATTCTTTCAAATCTATGTCAGGTAATAATTCAAACACATATCCAATATTTCGATGATCCTGAACACGAGATCCTGTTCCGTCTGAAAAGTCTAATAAATATCCATTTGGAGTTATAAATCCCGCTTGGCCAAATGAATCTGCTTGTCCATAAAAATTTACGGCCTTTTTTTCAACTCTCAAAATATCTCTATCACTAAATTCAACGCTTTCATTTATATTTTCTTCCCCGTTTATAAATTCTTCAAATTCATTTACTGAGAGTTTTTTGTCCGTTACATTTTTTTTAAGATTAATTAATTTCTCAATATATCCATTTCTCCTGAGCAATTTAAATGTTAGGTTTTCATATGAATATTCACCACCGTCATCTAAACCACTTTGTCTAAATCGTTTTATCTTTTTTCTTACATCATCAATTTCAGATGTAACATTTTCGTCTTTTTTTGCGATTAAATCGTCAATTATTTTAGCGTATTCTTCACCCTTTTCCATAATGGCTCTATCATCTATGCTCTGCTTTGATTTCTGAGGTTCGACGATCCATTTGTTATTTAATATTGAATATACCCCACTAGATATATGCTTCTCTTTCATATCTTGAACATAAAGTTCAACTTCATAATTTTTTATTTTAATATCATGACTGGCATTCCAAACAGATTTTTTAGCATTAAAAAATTCTTTAAGTAAATCTTGTTTATGTCCACTTTCATCATAATCTATAATAACATGTAGATCAATGTCGGAGAATTCAGACCAATTATAATTTGCCAGAGATCCAGTTAAAACAACATCATGCACGAAAAAATCCACCCCTATAAAATCAATAAAATTATCGGAGATGGATAATAATCTGTCTCTCACAGAATCGATCATCTTAGTTCCTTGAAATATATCCTGAGATAATGAATCCTTAGCGTAAAAAGATTTGATTATCTTTTCATCCTGTTCTCTATCTTCAGATAATTCGTCAACTAAGGATCTACCAATCATTTAATCTTTTTATATTTGTAGTTTTTACTTATATTTACATTAAAAAATTTACCTTGTGATTCTGTCATTCTAAATTTTGTAAAGACCTCCCAAGGAACTTCATAATACTCATAAATACTTCCATTATTGAAAGTAGTCGTTAACACCTTAGTTGATGTATTATATGACGCGCGGTTTAAATTGGACGAACTAATGTCTACACTAATCGTATGTCCTGAGATTTGTTCTGAAATAATTCCCATAATATTAATTTTAACATAATATATGAAAATTAATTCAAAAAATAAATCCCCAACTTTCGATTGGGGATAATTTTATATTTTTTTCATTATTCCTGTGATTCGTTTAAACTCACTAACCACTTTAGATTCAGTTATAACATTTCTATTTTTAAGAATGTTTGTGATTTCTGCAACCATATTTTTATCTGTTAACTCTTTATCAATATACCCAATTATAAATTCAAGGTCATTAGCTAATGTAAGAGCATCTTCTTTCGAATTTACATTTTGTAAACGATCGCGTATAGAATTGATGAAATCTTTTATTTGATCTTTTTCTGTTTGTTTTGTTACAGATGGTTCGGGTAATGACTCAGCTTCTGGTTCATCTTCAACAGGTAGATTTTTAGGCCTAGACCCAGTCATTGTGAGTCTTTGTTTATCTGGATTTATTCCCTTTTTCAACAACTCTTCTCTTCTTGATCGATCTATCTCATCCCTTTTAGATCCGATTTCGTTACCTATTTTTTTATTTACAACAGCCGTTTCAGGATTTTCCATCCTATTATTAATAATATCTAAACATATTCTTTTAAATTCACTTTTAGATAAATTTTTATATTTTTCAAATACTGGCGATTGTATTGTGTGAGGCCTATCAAGTCCTGGCTCCCCATTAAGAAATTTAAAATTGGCTGTCTGTTTGGCTAACGATCCCAAACTACTTCCAATAACATCGGACATCAACTCTTCTTTACTTATTCCAAGATCTTCAATACCATATAAAGCATTAAACATAGCAAGTATTTGGTCTTCTTCATTCCATTCAGATTTCCACAACCCCCTACGGCCACTCTCATTTAAATCCGATTGTTCTTGAATATGTTTTTTAACTAAATCTAATAGGTATAATTCGTTCTTCATCACTAAAGAAATTAACGATATTATCTCTTTTTAGATTCAGCCATCGGTGATGCTGGAATTCCTGACTCGGTCTCGGTATCTTGATCTGGTTCAACTTCTGGTTCGGCTTCAGTATCTTTAGCTTCACAAAGTTTATCAACCAAATTACCGATTGTAATTCCTTGTCCCATTAATTCTTGAGCAGCGCTTATAAATGCTGCGTAATCAGGTTCACCACCTTCTGCCCCTACTTCATCTTCAGGACCACCAGCCATTTTATCCTGATCGCCTTCAGCGCCAGTCATAAATTGGTCTTCTTGTTGTTCTTTGAGTGCCCTTTTAATAATAGTATTAAGTTGGGTTTCGGTAATTCTTACTTTTCTTTTCATATTTCAATTTATTATAAATACTTTTATATTTTATTTAATCGCATGTTGATGATGACTATTGTTGGCAATTGATATTATTTTTTTATTCAAATCGTCGGGCGAGTATCCTATTTGTAATAATACTTCTATAGATTTTTCAAACTTATGTTGCCAGTGCTCGACATATGCCCTAGAAACATCTTCATTAATAATCTTATCGATTAAGTTATTAAGTTGAGATTCGTTGAGTTTTATTGTTTTCTTCATTTTCTATTTTTATTTTTTCTATTAGATCTTCTGATTTAATTCCACTTTTTAATAAAATGTGTATCGCCCTGTCAAATTTCTTTCTCCAATGTTCTATGATAACAGGTGATACATTCTTTTCTTCCTGTATGTCCATATTATTTTAATATAAATATAATGGAAACAAAAAAACTCCCGATATCTTCGGGAGTTTCATTTAATTAGTTAATTTCGATAAATCGTTGATTGATTTTTTTCTTAGATCTTGGAATAATAACTTCCAGAATTCCATTCTCGATCTTACCTTCAATTTTTTTATCATCTGCGTCATCAGGTAATCGATATGATTTTTCAAAGGAATGGGTAAAGAAAAATGTCTTTTCATCTGTTTCTTTTTTCTCATGAGAAATGTTAATGATAGAGTTATCTACATTAATCTTAATGTCTTTCTTTGTAATACCAGGAACGGCTATCTGAATACGATAGTCGTCATCATTAGTAATAATGTTACTCCTTCTAAAACTTTTATCTATGAAACTCGGAGTTTCATTAAAAAGATCAACCATATCCGAAAAAAACGGATCTTTCCATAATTTAATTAATGTCATAATTGTATAAATTTAACTTAGTTTATTATTTTATAAGGTATTATACAAATTCTTTACCAATTTTATTTTCCTGACATTTTGTCAATTTTCATATTTATTTGGTTATTCCAAAAATTTGTATTATATTTGTATCGTAAATAAAATAAACAATTTAAAATTATGGAAGATTTTGGTAAAGCAGTTCTTATTGGACTCGGAGCAATCGCTCTTGTGGCTCTATTAGCTCTATTTGAAGGTACTATCGTATATTGGATATGGCCTGTGACTATTCCTGCCGTATTTCCAGGATTAGTTGCTTCTGGAACAATTGCTGGTAAATTACTTTGGTGGCAATCTGTATGCTTAACATGGTTATGTGGCATTTTAATTAAGAGCACTCAGACAAACACAAACAACAAGTAATTATTAATTAAAGAGAGAATATATGCCAGTAGATTATTTTGAAGAACCTCCAAAGCAAGCCCAAAAACCTAAAAAGGGTGGACCAACCACACCAATCCTCGATAATTTTTCGAGAGATCTCACTAAGCTAGCTGAAGAGGGTAAACTTGATCCTATTGTTGGACGAGATAAGGAAGTTAGACGCATTGCTCAGATATTATCTCGCAAGAAGAAAAACAATGCTGTTATTGTTGGAGATCCTGGTGTAGGTAAAACGGCATTGGTTGAAAAACTGGCATTATTAATTAATAAAGGAGAATGCCCGAGTAGTTTATTAGATAAGCGCATAGTATCACTTGATTTAACTTCATTAGTTGCGGGAACAAAATATCGTGGACAATTTGAAGAAAGGATCAAGGGAATTTTAGTTGAGTTACAAGATAACCCCAATGTAGTAATATTCATTGATGAATTACATATGATGGTTGGAGCGGGAAACGCAAGTGGGTCTATGGATGCCTCAAATATTTTTAAACCCGCGCTTGCTCGTGGTGAACTACAATGTATTGGATCGACAACATTTGATGATTTTAAAAAATACATTGAAAAGGATGGCGCGCTGGTGAGAAGATTTCAGAAAATCATATTAAAAGAGCCTTCCTATAACGAAACGATTGAAATTTTAGCAAACATAAAACAATCATATGAAGACTTTCATAAAGTAATATATGGTGATAATGTAATAGAGACGATTGTTCTGTTATCATCAAAATATATTACAGATAGACAATTTCCTGATAAGGCTATTGATATCTTGGATGAATTGGGTTCAGAAAAGAAAATATCAATAAAAATTCCAGAATCGATAGAAAAACTCAGAGCCGAAATTGAAGAAATAAAAGAAAAGAAAATGGAGGTGCTCAAAACTCAAAAATATGAACTAGCCGTTACATATCGAGATAATGAGAGAAAGTTAGTAAAAAAATTGGAAGAGGAAAAAGAAAGTTGGAACGCGAACAAACAAGATAAAAAGGATCCGATAAATGTTGATGATGTATATAGCATTGTTTCCAATATGACAGGTGTTCCAATTGCTAAACTTGACTCTCAAGAAACTGAAAGTTTATTAACTCTAGAAAAACAACTTGGGTCTAAAGTTATAGGACAAGATGAAGCAATATCCACAATTTCTCGAGCAATTAGACGAAATCGAGTTGGAATTAAAGGGAATAATAAACCAATTGGGTCGTTCTTATTTTTAGGCGGAACGGGTGTAGGTAAAACCTATCTTGCAAAATGTCTATCAGAACTTCTATTCGGGTCGCCAGATAATGTAATAAGAATTGATATGAGTGAGTATATGGAAAAACATAATGTCTCACGATTGATCGGATCACCGCCAGGATATGTTGGCTATGAAGAAGGTGGACAATTAACTGAAAAAGTAAAAAATCAACCATTTGCTGTTATTCTATTTGACGAAATTGAAAAAGCTCACAGAGATGTATATAACATATTCTTGCAGATAATGGATGAAGGTCATTTAACCGACTCATTTGGGAGAAGAATAAACTTCACCAATACCCTTATTATTATGACATCTAATATCGGAGCCAAGAAAGTTGCCGAATATGGAAATGGAATTGGATTTGCGTTACCTTCAAAAGACGCAAAAAATAATGCTAAAAATTCTATAATACAAAAGGAATTAAAAAAACATTTTAATCCAGAATTTTTAAATCGTCTTGACGGATCTATTATGTTTAATCCATTAGGTGAAGAACAACTTAAAAAGATAATTATAATCGAAATGTCCAACTTAATCACTAGATTAAATGAAAAAGATTACATAATTGAATTCGATCAGTCAGTATCGGATAAGATTTTCGAATTAAATTCTGAAGAAGACTATGGAGCAAGACCAGTAAAAAGAATTATCCAAAATCTTTGCGAAGATTTTCTAAGTGATGAAATATTAAGAGGTAACATAAAACAATATAATCATGTTCATATTAAATGTGATGAAAATGGTGAATTAACAATAGATTCTCCATGTTGGATTGAAAATGAAGAACCCCCTATTTCGACTAAACGGGCTAAGAAAAATAATCTCGATACATAATACCCCAAACCCTAACAGATAGTTGGGGTTTTTTTTTGTTTTATCATTTTTATTTCTTATATTTTGATTATAACTAAAAATATATGAAATGAATGATTATTATGACGACGACGACGACGACAATATTTCTATGAGTTTTCCGAGCGATGAATGGAAAGAAATTGCTGGCGATAATATGGGTATGATATGTGAAATTCAAAATGATTATATACCAGATGTATATGAGGGGCCGTTTTTGGTTCTTGAAAAAGAATATGACGATTTCACAACATGTTTCAAGGAATCAAAAGATAGAATATATAAAAAAATGATTGATCTGTATGGTGACATGAAAGATCCGTCACATGATAATTTTACATTATGTGTACTGGCAACAATCGATGAACAACCATTTAGTACGAATTTTGAAATCAATAAAAGTACTTCTGGATTAATAATGAGTGTTTTTATTCCACACTTTGAGAGCATCGAAGATTATGAAACTTGTGATCGAGCGCTTAAACTATACAACTGGATACAAGAAAATTAATCGTTAAGAATTTTCTTTTTACCTAATAACTCATCATTGGGTTTTTGAATCTTTAATTTTTCAAATGTCCTAATTCCAAGTAGAACACAGATGAATGTTAATATCATATAAACATCTTTATCCGTGAAAAGAACTAAATAAACTCCTACGCCTGTAAAAATATAGACTAGGAGTTTTTTAATGGAATAAATACAATCATCTCTGAGAAAGCATAAAAAGAAATTTCCAATTTGTCGAAATATATTCATTATATATAAAATTATCATAGATTTATTTTTTTGTTTTTATTGGTGGTTTAACTGGTGGTTTCACTGACGGCTTCGCCTGTGATTTTGTTGTATTTTTTTTGGGTAATAGATATGGATACATATATATAATGTTTGAGTCTCCATATATTTCTTGTATAAATCTAATAAAGTCCACTTTACTTAGAGCCTCGTCCTGACTCAAATATCTGAGATAAGATCTTTTCAGTATATTAAAATCTTTAATGTTGACATCAATTTTATTATTAATATCTTTCGTTTTCTTGTCCAGTAATATAAATTGTTCTATTAAAATAGAATCATTTCTTCTTTGGAGTTTTTGATTCAAAATAAGCATTGTAATATCATTATGAACTTGTGTATTATTATCCTTCCATTTATCAAATAGAATAAATACAGTCCATAATATACCAATTACAGTAGCAATTGTAGTATAATATCCCATATATAACTTAATATGGCCCATCACCGTTCTAATTTTGTTGGTCATCACCTATTGTGTCTATCAATAAATAGGCGAAATTTGAAAATAAATTCTTTATCTTCGGCCAGAGACGCTTGATCCCGATGAACTTCTACTAGATCCGTTGTTTGATCCAGAATTTCCACTTCCTCCATTATATGACGATCCACCACCGAAATTATTTGAACTTCTAGATTCCCCACTATAGCGCCTACTAAAATCATTTGAATTATTAATTCTTGCGGGATCGGAATAACTTCTGCTTGGAGGAACAGAATAAGTACGAATTTGATTATTCATCTCAGGTCTCCTATTCTGAATGTTATTCATGTTCCCTGTATTAGTATTTCCCATATTACGATTCGTATTCCCTGTATTAGTATTTACATTTCCCGTATTACGATTTGTATTCTCTATATTTGCTCTACGATTTTCCGTATTCAACGCTTTACTATTGTTAAATTGAGGACGCGTGCTTATTCTAGGATTATCATATGTTGGAGTATATTGTCTCTTACTGTCAGAATATTGTCTCATTGTTTGAGGAGTCGTTCTTTGCGGTTGTTTTATTTGCTGTTGATCAGGTCTTCTTGATGGATTATTCTGAGTCATATTGGAAGGTCTTTCTCTACGATTATTCTGCGGAGAAATATTATTATTGTAATTATGATTATTATTACCATAGTAGTAGTTGTTATTATAATGATTGTAGTTATTGTATCCATAATGAGCAGGGTATCCCCACCAGAAATTCCATGAATAATATGGAAACCCCCAGCCATAGTAAGGATAATACCAATCATAATAAAAAGAATTATGCCATCCATAATAGTATGGCGTATAAAAATTCCATGAAAAATAAAAAGGACTGAAAAATCTTCCATACATAAATGGATTGTCATCATAGTAGTAATTGTTTTCCACTATCTGAACAGGTTGTTTCTTCATTTTCTTATTGTGCTTTTTGATGGTGTCTTTCGGTGGGACATAATAAAGGTCGTCAAATTCTTTTGGACTTTGTGCTGTCGGCTGTTCCTGATGACCACGGCCAGCTTTCATTTCTTTTTCTTCCCAATACTTTTGGTAATTAGATTTTTTAAGAGTATCCTGTATAATAATCTCTGGAAGTACATTATAACCCATATTTCTAAATTCCCCCAATATTAAATTGGCCATAGCATCATCAACAACTTTCAGATCTACTTTCGGTCTTCCAATTAATACAAGACTTACTAGAATTGCGAGTAATAAAATTAATAGCTTTTTCATATTATATGTTTTATATAATATAAATAAACAATAATCGAGCCAAAGACGGGAATTTCCAGGTATTAACCTAGCATTAACCTACATTACTTCTATATGATCATATTCCTGATTGACATAATTCCGGAATAGGTATGTTTTATACCCATTGGATTCTGTTATGGACTTTACAAAATTTGGAAGTAATGATATCTTGCCTTTACTTGTATCAACAACAAACTGAGGACAGGCATATCCAGATGTGTGGCCTCTTAACCCATCAATAATCTCAAGACCTTTATCAATCGTGGCTTGGAAATGCTGACTTCCTGGTATTTTATCGCATGAATATAGATAATATGGTTTTACTCGGATTTTAAGTAGTTTTCTATAAAGATCCCTGAATGTTTCTACATCGTCATTGATACCTTTTAATAATACGCTCTGAGATCCCAAAGGAATTCCAGCATCTGCCAACATATTACACGCTTTCTGTGTTTCTACAGATAACTCATCAGGGTGAGTAAAATGGATACTCATATATACAGGATGATATTTCTTGATGATATTCATCAAGTTAGAAGTAATACGCATAGGCATTACTACTGGTACTTTTGTCCCAATACGAATCATCTCTACATGTTTTATGTTATGTAATCTATGTAATATATATTCTATCTGGTCGTCTCTTAGGGTTAGTGGGTCCCCGCCCGATACAATTACATCTCTAATATTGGGATTATTTTCGATATATTCAAACCCAGATTCCCATTCACTATTGGAAACCGTAATGGATGTCCTTTTAGACACCATGTGGCTTCTTGTACAATATCTACAATAAGCTGAACAGAATCCCGTGACAAGAAACAACACTCTATCTGGATATCGGTGCACGATATTTGGAACGGGCGACATGTTTATTTCATCAAGTGGATCTTCTGTTTCTTCTTTAATGTGATTTAACTCGTTTATTGTAGGAATAATTGTTCTATATAATGGATGGTTGTCTGAAAGCGTATTAAGTAAATACGCAAAATAAGGAGTTATCCTAAAAGGTAGGTGGTTTTCGGGTACATTAATAATAGCATCATTTTTTTTCCCGCCCAAAACTGCATTAAGTCGATCAGTTTTGGTGATACTGTTTTTAATTTGCCATTTCCAATCGTTCCATTCTTCGATGGATGCTTCGGGGTAGTTTTCATTAATAAAATTATTAAGTCGATTATTGATCGGCAAAGGGACATCTTTCTCCGCCGCAGGATAAGGATCAGAAGGTTCTGATTCGTTGTGAGAGCTTTGTAAATTCTGTGAATTCATAGTATTTTTATCATGGATAAATATAGATAATTTATATAAAATATCAATACAAAAAACAATAATAATAAAAAAAAATGTATTTATATGAAAACAGGTATTTTATGAAAAAAACATTGAAAGAAACTCAGCAAAGAATCTTCGAGATTATGTCTCAGATGGATTCATCACTCTTAATAACTGAGCTCAATCAAAAATATCTTGATACTTTATTGGATAAAGTAAGTAAAGGTGGAATGGGATCTTTAAATCCACATGAAAAGAATGATCTTATAAAATTATCCAATGATGAAAATGTCCCAACACCTGATCGTAATGAACTCGATGATTTTCCCGATAAAAATAAACTTCGGGATGAAGGTAGGGCTCCATTAAGATTTACTAGTGAAGCATATGCAGATGACGAGTTAGAAAATATGGAAAATTATAGTGAAATAATTAATGCAGGAAAGACAAAATTTGAAATAGCCCGTATCCATGGAAAAGCTGAGCATTTGGCTGGCCACAATCTCCCAATGTTTATCGATGGTGATATGTTAGAATTGGATAAACCAATTGATCAACAATATATTATTATGGTTCTACCTTCAGGCGAATATGAATGTACATCAACCCCAACAAATATTAGTTTTGCGTCAACTCTTACAAAGACAGGTCAGGAAGATATAAAACGAATGGTTTATTATTTAATGTTAAAAGAAGAACATGATGATGATGTAATATGATAAAGAAAACTGTGATAGTACCAGATAATACATAAAATATTGATATTTATATAAAAATCACGAAATATGAAAAAAACCTTACAGGAAGAAAAAGAAAGAATTCTTGAGATCTCACGAAAAATCAATGAATTGTACGATGCGCCTATGGCAGTAGCCGAGAACGATGAAGATATGGAAGAGCCGATCCAACAAGAAACTGACGAATATCATGATCAATATAATAAAAATATGTCACAGGGGTTTAGTGAATTAGAGGATAATAAAGATGCAGAAGAACCAGTCCAACAAGAAACTGACGAATATCATGATCAATTTAATAAAAATATGAGCCAGGGATTTAGTAGTATAAATGAAGGTAACGCATTTGTGGGAGCAGCTAAGAAAGCCAGAGAAGAAGGTAAAGATAGTTTCGAACTTGATGGGAAAAAATATAAGGTTACAGTATCAAAAAGTAAAAAATAAATATATGAAAAAGACATTGCAGGAAGAAAAAGAAAGATTCCGTCAGATTATAGAACAAGGCACAACAAATATGGCTTACGGATTTAAACCAAATGAAAACAATGAATCTGACATAGAATATGAACGTGGTAAGGAATTTGGAATGCTACCACAAGAATTAAGACATAAAGATGTTTACACCAAAGATGAGGTTAGTTTAATTTTGAGGGCATTGGGAAAGCAAATCGACGAATCTGGTAATTATAGAATATATGATTTGGAACATTTTTTAGGGATTTCTGATGAAAAATAAAAATATTTAAAGATTTTTTCAAAAACATTTGGTATTTATAAATATTATACTTATCTTTGTAACATAATTAAAAATTAATAGACATGAAAACATTACTCGACACATTGAATAACCTCTCAGCCGCTGACCTATTATGGGCAGATGAGGATATACTATATACAGTCGGGTAAGTTTACACATACACAATCCTTTCTTTTAAGAAACCCGACTATCCTAAAGTCGGGTTTTTTGTTTTTAGGTGGTTCTTTGACATGATGGAGAAAACACAGTGCGTTGGTGAAGTTGGTATCATATAAGCTTGTCACGCTTAGGTTCACGGGTTCGAGTCCCGTACGCACTGCATATATTAATTATCAGATAATTACTTTACTTTTTTATCGAACTGTCGTATATTTATCATAAAATGACAGTTATGGATAAAGAAAATTTGAAAAACATATTCAAGAATCAACTTCGTATTCTGATGCATCAAGAAAACTATATGGTAATATTTTTTGCGGAAATAGACAAGTTATAAAAAAGTATGTAAGATTATATAATATAAATGTTGATCATTTCATCGATCACGGGAAATCAAATGGATATAATTTTAAAAAGAGACCTCTTTCTGAAATATTAAAACCAAATTCATATTTTAGTACCACTAATTTAAAAAATAGATTATATGCCAATTCCCTTGAGGATAATGCCCAGATAAATTTATTTAGTCTGGTTTTTAGTATCCTATTATCTATTTATATAAAAGCTAAAATAATCAACGAAAAAATTAAAAAATCATATTATTATGTCCAATAGTATTATATTCCTCTTAGTATTGATTGTATTAGCTATTGTTATTTTAGTAGTCGATAATAGCCATCTGAAATTCAAGAAAAAACTCACGTCAAAATCATTACCAATCGAAAGTAATGATTTTGTTGAAATAATGAAAAACAAAGACATAAAGGATATGTTGTCTCTTAAAGAACCCAATACGGGAAAGGGTAGAAAAGAGGATGTATATGTAAAAAATGGGAAGAATATTCTAAAGAGGACTTCCTTTTTCGAGACTCAAAAACAAGCATTTGAAACTTTATAAAGAAGGATTAAAAACCCCAATTTGTGAAAAATGTGGACAAGATGAGTGGTGGCATGGAGAAAAAATAAGTTTAATTCTTGATCACATAAATGGTAACACGAGTGATTTAACAATTGAAAACTTACGAATACTTTGTCCCAATTGTAATGCAACCCTTCCAACTCATGGTGGAAAAAATGTTTACCATCCGAAAAAGGAAAAAATAAAGAAAAAACGAAAATACATTGTTCCGAATACTTGGCAACGAAAAGTAAAGCGTCCAGAGTTTGAACAATTAAAAAATGAAATCAAAGAATTAGGATATTGTGGAACGGGTAGAAAATATGGTGTAAGTGATAATGCCATAAGAAAATGGATTAAATTTTATGAAAAACATAACGTTCTCGTAGTGTAATGGCCAGCATAAGTCGTTGTCTGCGATAAGGAGGGGTTCGAATCCCACGGGGACGGCAACAGATGTTTACGCGCTCGGTTCGTCTAGTGGTTAGGACAAAAGGTTTTCATCCTTTAAACACGGTTTCGATTACCGTACCGAGTACAAAAAGTCGTTGTGTTGAAATTGGCAGACAAGTATGGTTGAGGGCCATATATCGAAAGATGTGAGGGTTCAAGTCCCTTCAACGACACTATAAGCCCTTATGGCGCAACTGGATTAAGACGCACACGCCTTAGGAGCGTGCCTTAATTGGATGTCGGTTCGAGTCCGACTAAGGGCACCAATAAAATGCTCCTGTGATGAAACTGGTAGAACATGCTGGACTTAAAATCCAGTGGGCCGTGAGGTCCGTGAGGGTCCAAGTCCCTCCAGGAGTACTAAAGTGAAATGGTCGAAGGGCGGTAAGAGTGGTGAGGCAGTCCTAAGAACCACCACCATCCCACTTTTAAAATAAGAGTAGTAGATGTCTAAGTTAAATCAGACTTCGGTAGGGTT
>Ga0315284_10000511_pt1 | contig 52841 bp, 54 predicted proteins | sample YL17G09_16_MG_FD_203696 | JGI IMG/M metagenome (GOLD analysis project Ga0315284, IMG submission 203696) | Sediment microbial communities from Yellowstone Lake, YNP, Wyoming, USA - YL17G09_16 | ecosystem: Environmental > Aquatic > Freshwater > Lake > Sediment | place: USA: Wyoming | collected...
AGTTGGCGGACCAGAAGACAAAGGCGCTCGACCTGGCGCTCGAACATATAGAGAAGCAGTTCGGGAAGGGCTCGATAATGAAACTCGGCCAGGATTTCAAGCTCGACGTGCCGGCGATATCGACCGGTTCCACAGCTGTGGATATAGCGCTGGGCGTTGGCGGTGTGCCGCGCGGCAGGGTGATCGAGATATTCGGGCCGGAATCGAGCGGGAAGACGACGCTCACTTTGAGCATAATCGCGAATGCCCAGAAGCTGGGCGGGACTGCGGCGTTCATAGATGCAGAGCATGCCTTCGATCCTGGATACGCGAAGATCGTCGGTGTAAATCTCGACAATCTCTTAATGTCGCAGCCGGATACGGGCGAGCAGGCCCTGGAGATCGCTGAGACGCTGGTGAAGTCAAATGCGATCGATATCATCGTGATCGATTCAGTCGCTGCCCTCACCCCGAAGGCGGAGCTCGATGGCGAGATGGGCCAGTCGCATATGGGGCTGCAGGCGCGGCTCATGAGTCACGCGCTGCGCAAACTCTCGGGTGCCATCGCAAAGTCAAGGACATGCGTCATATTCATCAACCAGATCCGCGAGAAGATCGGAGTGATGTTCGGCAATCCAGAGACGACGCCGGGCGGCAGGGCGCTCAAATTTTACGCGTCTGTGAGGATAGATTTAAGGCGGATAGCGTCGCTCAAGAAGGATGAGGTAGCCGTCGGTAACCGCGTCAGGGCATCGATCGTGAAGAATAAGGTAGCGCCGCCGTTCCGCAAGGCGGAATTTGACATAATGTTCGACGAGGGCATCTCCAAGTCAGGATCAGTCCTCGATATGGCCGAGACATACGGCGTAACGCAGAAGTCCGGCGCATGGGTCGTTTATGGCGAGGATAAACTGGGGCAGGGCAAAGAGAACGCGCGCACATTCCTGAAAGAAAATCCGAAGGTGATGGCGAAGATAGAGAAGGAAGTGCTGGAGAAGGCGCTGAAATAGAATGTAGTAGGGCAGGTTTAAACCTGCCCTACTATTATGGATAACTTTGGATATCGATAAAGTCAAAAATCGCGCTACCAATAACGCTTATGCGCTCTTGCGGCAAAGGCCGAGGAGCGAATTCGAGATACGCGAGCGGCTCAAATTAAAAGGATACGGCGGGCCGGTGATCGAATCTGTCGTTGAGGGCTTGAGGCGCGCAGGCGAGATCGACGATGCCAGATTCGCGAAATTGTGGGTCGATGAGCGGATGCGCCTGAATCCGGCCGGCGACGTCGTGTTGCGCCATGAGCTTAAAGCGAAAGGCGTGCCTGCGCAGGTGATCGAGAGAGCGCTGGACGAGAAGGGCAGGAATTACGACGAATACGAGATCGCTTTGAGCATGGCAGGCGACCGATTTGAGCGGTTGAAGAAACTTGACCGCAAGAAAGCGCTGAAGCGGCTATACGATTTTCTGTTACGCCGCGGATTCAAGTATGATACGGTCCAGAAGGTAGTGGAAAATATTGTAGGGGACGTTTAAACGTCCCCTACAATGTGGATAACTTTATGCGAACGGATGACATAAGACAATCTTATCTGGATTTTTTTAAATCGAAGGCGCACACGCTAGTGCCGAGCGATTCGCTCGTGCCCAAGGACGACCCGACGCTCCTATTCACAGGCGCAGGGATGAACCAGTTCAAGGAGAAATTCCTCGGCCGCAATATAACTTATAAGCGCGCGGCATCGAGCCAGAAGTGCCTGCGTACGGGCGACCTTGAGAATGTCGGGAAGACCGCCGGACACCACACGTTCTTTGAAATGCTCGGCAACTTCTCCTTTGGAGATTATTTCAAAAAGGAGGCTATTCTATGGGCGTGGGAATATTTTACCAGGGTGCTGAAGATCGACTCAGGCCGATTATGGGCTTCGGTCTATAAAGATGACGCCGAGGCGTACAAGATATGGAGAGATGACATAAAGATCCCCGAAAAGAAGATAATGAAATTCGGCGAGAAGGAGAACTTCTGGCCGTCGGAGGCGCCGACAAAAGGGCCGAACGGGCCTTGCGGGCCGTGTTCGGAAATATTTTACGATTACGGCAAAGATGTCGGGTGCGGTGAACCTGTCTGCGATCCGTCCTGTGCTTGCGGAAGATTCGTGGAAGTGTGGAACATGGTATTTACGCAGTTCGACCGGCAGTCTGACGGGAAGTTGAAGCCTTTGCCGGCAAAGAATATCGATACTGGAATGGGGCTAGAGCGTCTTGCATCGGTAATGCAGGGCGTGCATAGTAACTTTGAAATCGATACGTTCGTACCAATAGTCAATGCTATAGGTGCGTACTGCGTACTGCGTACTGCGTCTGATTTGAACGCAGAACGCACAACGCAGAACGCACAACGGAGTCGGCTTAACGCGATTGCCGACCATATCCGCGCGGTGACGTTCTGCATAGCCGACGGCGTAATGCCGTCGAATGAAGAGCGCGGTTACGTTGTGCGAAAGCTTATAAGGCGCGCGATGACGCACGGCCACGACCTCGGCATAAAAGAGACGTTCCTGTATAAACTCGTCTCTACCGTAAGTGAAGTGATGGGCAATGCGTATCCGAGCTTGAAGGCGAAGCGGGAAGACGTCGCGCAGATAATAAAAAAGGAAGAAGAAAATTTCTTTATCGTCATCCAGACACAGCTTCCCAAGGTAGCGGAGGCGTTTGAAAAGATACGGAAGGATAAAGCGGACGCCGGGCTCGCAGAAACAGCATTCAATTTTTACGATACTTACGGTATGCCTTACGATATGCTTGAGGATATTGCCGAGAAGTTTGATCTAAAGATCGATAAAGACGCATTTGAAAACCTTCTCGAGAAACAGAGGGCGAAGTCGCGCGCGAAGACTAAGATAAAAGGCGAGATATTCTCGGAGACGTTTGCCAAGAAGGTCGAGGCATTGGGGCTTAAGACGGAATTCCTGGGATACGAAAAAGCGCACGCGGAAGCCAAAGTGGTCGCGGTCCTGGACGGCGGCGAGGTGATACTCGATAAGACGCCGTTCTACGGAGAATCGGGCGGGCAGGTGGGCGATTGGGGCAAGATCGAGACGCAGTCAGGCGCGATGGAGGTCGAGGACGCCAAGAAGATAGGCAGCACCATTGTCCACATTGGCAAAGCCCTGCGGGGCAAGATTGTGAAAGGTGAGGCTGCGAAGGTTTCCATTGACGAAGAGGCGCGCAGGCAAGTGGCCGCCAACCATACGGCTACGCATCTGATGCAGGCGGCATTGAGGAAGGTCCTGGGCGAACACGTCCATCAGACCGGCTCGCTCGTCGACAGCTCGCACCTCAGGTTCGACTTTAGGCACATGAAGAAGATGGAGGAGCGTGAAATTTCGCGCGTCGAGGAGCTCGTGAACGGATGGGTGAAGGCCGCGATGCCCGTCCACAAAAAAATAGAAGACCTTGAAGCGGCCCGGCGCGAAGGCGCGATGGCGCTATTCGGGGAAAAGTACGAGGATAAGGTGCGCGTCGTCTCTATAAAGGACATTTCGAAGGAATTATGCGGCGGGACGCACGTTGAAAATACTAAAGATATCGGCCTCTTCAAGATAACGAGCGAGAGCTCGATAGCCTCCGGCGTGCGCAGGATAGAAGCGGTGACGGGTGAGGCGGCGAAGAAATGGTTAGAAAAGCAATCCGAAACTCAAAACTCAAAGCTCAAAGCTCAGAAGGAAAAAGAGGAAGAAAAGAAGGTAATGGGATCGAAACTTCAGGAACAGATCAAAAAGATAGAGGATTTCATTGTCAGGGCTAAAACAGTAGGCGGCGTAAAAATTATAGTCGAGACGATCGACGGAATTAATATAGAGGGATTAAGGGCCTTGAGCGACAGGATAAAGGCAAAAGAAAAATCCGCGATAATCATACTTGCAACGAAGACTGAAGGTAAGGTATCGTTCATAGCATCGATTACAGAAGACATAGCTAAAAAAGGAATTAGCGCCGGTGAATTGGCGAAAGAACTCGCCTCGCTCATCGGCGGCTCGGGCGGCGGCAAACCGAATTTTGCGCAGGGCGGAGGGAAAGACGCCTCGAAGCTGGAAGGCGCATTGAAAGATATAGTCGAAAGCATTGCGAAGAAGCTTTAGTTGTAGGGGACGTTTAAACGTCCCCTACATTGTGGATAACTTTAGGGAGACCTATTATGAAACTCGTCAGGGTGGGCAGTAAGCAATTCCAGAAACTTTGCGAACGCAATTCCGGCCGCAACAAACGCGTTGTAGAGAGCGTAAGGAAGATCATCGAGAACGTTAAGCTTGACGGCGACGATGCGGTCATAAAGTATACGAAAAAATTCGACAAGGTGAAGCTCTCTGCCAGGGAGCTTAAGGTCTCGGAGGGCGAGGTCTCCGGCGCTTATCAGGATATAAAGCCTGAGTTCGTCTCGACGCTCAAGATCGTATTGGAGAACGTCCAGAAATTCTATAAAAAGCAGCTGAAAAAATCATGGAAGATAAAAGATGCCGACGGCGTCCTCCTGGGCGAGAAGGTGATGCCGCTGGAGACCGTCGGCGTATACGTTCCGAGCGGGACCGTGCCGCTGGTCTCGAGCGTCTACATGACCGTCATCCCGGCAAAGATGGCGGGTGTCAAAAAGATAGTCCTTGTAACGCCGCCGAACCAGTACAAGTCGGTCGACCCGCACATACTGGTCGTCGCCGACCTGCTCAAAGTGAACGAGATCTATAAGATAGGCGGCGCTCAAGGGATCGCGGCGCTCGCGTTCGGCACGAAGACCGTCCCGAAGGTCGACAAGATAGTCGGCCCCGGCAACGCGTACGTCACCGAGGCGAAGCGGCAGGTCTTCGGATACTGCGATATCGACATGCTGGCAGGCCCGACCGAGGTCGTCATAATAGCGAATCATCAGTCGAATATAAATTTCGTAAAGGCGGACCTCGCGGCGCAGGCCGAGCACTTCATGGGGCTGTCGATACTTATTACGAATTCAAGGAAACTTGCGCAGGCCGTAAAGAAAGAGAATATGCCCGGCTACATAATCATCGTGAAGAATATGGACGAGGCGGCGGATGTATCTAACAGTTTAGCGGCCGAACATTTGCAGATACTGACGAACAATCCGAAAAGGATAGCGAGGAAGATAACGAACGCCGGCGCGATATTCCTGGGACCATATACGCCGGTCGCTGTCGGCGATTACGTCGCGGGGCCGAGCCACGTCCTGCCCACGGGCGGGAGCGCAAGGTTCTTTTCAGGCCTCAGCGCGTCCGATTTTTACAAGAGCTCGCACATAATTTCATATACAAAAAAAGCGCTCGAGAAGGTGCGCGAGCCGCTCGAGAAAGTGGCGGGCATTGAACATTTAACTAAACACTTGGATTCTGTGAAAGTGAGATTTGAATAGGCCTCGGTCTAAAGACCTCGGCACTTAGCCGACACCGTGGCTTAATAAACTTGGGGGATCGAATGGCAAAGAAGATACGCGGCGCTAACATAAAGCGTAAAACCACAGAGACCGACATATCCGGGAAACTGACGATCGACGGCGCAGGCAAGGCCGATATCAATACGGGCATAGGTTTTCTCGACCACATGCTTACTCTATTTACGTTTCATGGACTATTCGATCTTACACTGAAGGCAAAAGGCGACCTCAAGGTCGATGCTCATCACACGAACGAAGACGTGGCTATTTGTCTCGGTAAGGCATTCAAGGAAGCGCTCAGCGATTGTAAAGGCATCAAGCGTTACGGCTCTAAAGAAGTGCCGATGGACCTGGCCGCGGCTAAAGTAATGGTCGACATAGGCGGCAGATACGCTTTCGTATGGAAGACGCCGAAATACAGCGAAACGCTCGTTTCGGCAGAGCATTATGCCATAGGGGACGGAAAAGATTTTCTGGATACCTTTGCGAAAAGTGCGAATATCAATCTGCATGTCGAGATATATGCAGGTGAGGATACTCACCATGTCCTCGAGGCGGTATTCAAGGCGTTCGGCATAGCGCTGGACGAAGCGACGCAGATAGATGTGAGGAGAAAGGGAGTGCCGTCGACGAAGGGGACAATTGATTAAATTCGAAGCACGAAATCCGAAATACGAAACAAATTCTAATTTTCAAAATTTGAATTTCGGATTTGTTTCGGATTTCGATATTCGGATTTCGGATTTAATGTAGGATTATATTTATGATCGCAGTTATTGACTACGGCATGGGGAACTTACGCAGCGTCCAGAAGGCACTTGAAGTCGTGGGCGCGAAGACGAAGGTCACTTCGGATCCGAAGGACCTGAAGAAATGCGAAAAGATAGTCTTTCCGGGCGTCGGGTCTTTCGGCGAGGCGATGCGGGAATTGAAAAAGCTTAAGCTCATCGCCCCGATGCGGGATGCCATTGAAGATGGAAAGCCTTTTCTTGGGCTCTGTTTGGGACTGCAGTTATTATTCGAAAAGAGCGAGGAGTCGCCAGGGGTCAAGGGGCTTTGCGTGTTGAAGGGCGAATCGAAGCGGTTTAAGTTTGCGCACAACGCACAACGCACAACGCACAACGTTCTTAAGGTTCCGCACATGGGATGGAATTGCATTAAACGCACAATGCACAATGCACAACGCACAACGATCCTAAATGGCATTCCGGACGACACATACATGTACTTCGTCCACTCGTATTACGTTAAGCCGAAGGACAAAAACATTGCGCTGACTACGACCGATTACGGCATCGATTTCGTTTCCGGAATAGCTAAGGATAACATTTACGCCTTCCAGTTCCATCCGGAGAAGAGCCAGGAAGTCGGATTGAAGATATTGCGGAACTTTGTGAGGTTATAATGCTCGTAATACCTGCGATCGACATAAAGGGTGGAAAGGTTGTGCGGCTGAAGCAGGGAAGGCCTGAGAAAGAGACTATCTATTCCAAGTCACCTGTGGAGATGGCGAAGAGATGGGAATCGTTCGGAGTCAAACTGATACACGTCGTCGATCTCGACGGCGCTTTCCAGGGCGAGCTCAAGAATCTAAAGGCCATCAGAGATATCGCGAAGGCCGTCAAGACGAAGATAGAAGCAGGCGGCGGCATAAGGGACATTGAGACGATAGAACGCGTCCTGGATACCGGCGTTAACAAGGTCTGCATCGGGACGAAGGCGATCGAGATGAAGTTCCTGGCGGCCATTTCGAAGAGCCCTTTCAGAAAGATGGTCGTGATCAGCGTGGATGCCAAGGACGGACTTGTCTGCACGAAAGGATGGGTCGAGAAGACGGCCGTGAAAGCGATCGATCTCGCCAAAGAGGCGGTGAAATTCGGCATAAAGACTATAAATTACACCGACATCTCGAAAGACGGCATGCTCGAAGGGCCGAATATCGCAGGGTTAATAGAACTTCTGTCGGTGCGGGGCATAGACGTCGTCGCCTCGGGAGGGATTACGACGATCGAAGACGTGAAGAGGTTGAAGGCGCTGGAGAAGGACGGCCTGAAGGGCATGATAATAGGTAAGGCATTGTATGAAGGCCGCATAGATCTGGGAGATGCGATTGAGATATGCTCACAAAACGGATAATACCCTGCCTCGACATTAAGGACGGCAGGGTTGTAAAAGGCGTAAATTTCCTGAACCTGCGCGACGCGGGGGACCCGGTCGGGAATGCGAGGTATTACGATAAGGAACTTGCCGACGAGCTCGTCTTCCTCGACATAACGGCAAGCCATGAAAAGAGAAAGACGACGCTTGAGCTGGCAAGGAAGGTCGCGGAGAGCGTATTCCTTCCTTTTACCGTCGGCGGCGGGATACGGACTATCGACGATATACGCAATCTTCTCAAGGCGGGCTGCGACAAGGTGTCGATAAATACTGCCGCGGTGAAGGACCCGGGTTTTGTAAAGAGAGCGGCTTCGAGATTCGGCAGCCAGTGCATAGTCGTGGCGATCGACGCAAAATGCAAACGAAAGATGCGCGGTAAGAATGAGTGGGAAGTTTACATTAACGGTGGTAGGACTCCGACGGGTATCGATGCTGTGAAATGGGCAAAGAAAATGGAGTCTTTCGGCGCAGGAGAGATACTGTTGACGAGCATGGACTATGACGGCACTAAGTGCGGCTATGACATTCCGTTGACAAGAAGGATAAGCGAAGCGGTCAGTATTCCCGTAATAGCGTCAGGAGGGGCGGGAAATCTCGAACATCTCTATGAGGCGCTGACAGATGGAAGAGCGGATGCGGTGCTCGCGGCGTCGATATTCCATTTCCGGGAATATTCGGTGAAAGAGGCTAAGGAGTATTTAAAAAAAAGAGGAGTGGCGGTGAGGATATGAAGGAATTGCTGGAGAAGATAAAATTCAACGATGAAGGATTGATCCCTGCGATAATCCAGGACGAGAAATCGAAAGGGGTCCTGACGTTATGCTACATGAATAAGGATGCACTTCTGAAAACGCTCGAAGAGGGTAAGATATACGTCTTCAGGCGCTCGAAGGGCCGCCTCATGCTGAAAGGTGAGACGTCGGGCTGTATTCAAAAGGTGAAGTCGCTCAGCCTAGACTGTGAAGGGAATTCGCTTCTATTCGGCGTCGATCAGGAGCGCGCTGCCTGCCATGAGGGATATTTTACGTGTTACTTCAGGCGGTTGAAGAAAGACGGGACGTTCGAGGTGATAGGCAAGCGCATATTCGACCCGAAAAAAGTCTATAAATGATATATCCGACTAAAAAAGAATTTATTGCGCTGGCGAAGAAGGGCAACCTCATACCGGTCTACACCGAGATGATGGCCGACTTCGAGACACCGCTCTCTGCAATCACGAAGATAGACAGGGGCAACTACTCTTTTCTATTGGAATCGGTCGAGGGAGGCGAGAGGATCGCGCGGTATTCGTTCCTCGGGGCTGAGCCGTCGCTCGTATTTTCAAGCGAGGGCAATAAGGTCACGTTGCGCGAAGGCTCGACGGTGCGGAAGATGACGGTAAAAGACCCGATAGACGAACTGAAGAAGCTCTTGTCGGCTTATAAGGTCGTCGATTCGCCGGGCCTTCCGAGATTTAGCGGCGGGTTCGTCGGATTTTTCGGATACGACATGGTCAGGTTCATGGAGAAGATCCCGGATCGCAACGTCGACGATCTCAAAGTACCTGATTCGGTATTCATGCTGACCGATACCATCCTGATATTCGACCACGTCGATCACAAGATAAAGATTGTTTCGAACGCGCATGTTAAAGGGAATGCTTCAAGCTCGTATGACGAAGCGGTGCGCAAGATCGATCACATATTGAAGAAACTTAAAAGTCTCCCGCACCAGAAGGCTGTGCGCCCCGGCAAGTCGAAGCCGGCCGCGCTAAAACTTGCGTCAAATTTCACGAAAAAAGAATTCGAAGGCGCCGTAAAGAAGGCGAAAGAGTATATAAGAAAAGGCGATATAATCCAGGTCGTCCTGTCGCAGAGGCTCGAGGCGGACATATCGGCCGAACCGTTCCAGATATACAGGGCGCTTCGTTCTATAAACCCTTCGCCGTACATGTACTACCTTAAGATGGGGGATTTTTCGCTGGTCGGATCGTCGCCCGAAGTTATGGTCAGGTGCGAGGACGGCCATGTCGAACTTCGGCCGATCGCAGGAACAAGACGACGCGGCAAGTCGAGTGAGGAGGATGAGAAGCTGATGCGCGAACTTTTGGCTGACCCGAAGGAGCGCGCCGAGCACATCATGCTTGTAGATCTCGGGCGTAACGACATAGGGCGCGTATGCGATTTCAAATCGGTCAAGGTCTCGGAGCTCATGACAATAGAAAAGTACTCGCACGTCATGCATATAGTGAGCGATGTTTCCGGCAGATTAAGCAAGGGCAAGGACTCATTCGATGTCATCAGGGCGGCGTTTCCGGCAGGCACGGTCACCGGAGCTCCGAAGGTCCGTGCGATGGAGATAATCGACGAACTTGAGAATAGAAAGCGCAAGACCTATGCCGGCAGCGTCGGGTATTTCAGTTTCTCTGGAAATCTGGATTCCTGCATCACGATCAGGACGATATTGATAAAGGGCGGCAAGGCATATATACAGGCGGGCGCAGGGCTCGTTGCGGATTCGAGGCCTGAGCGCGAATACGAAGAGACGTTCAATAAAGCGCGCGCGCTCATAAAGGCGATCGAAATGGCTGAAGAAGGGATAGGATGATACTCGTAATCGATAACTACGATTCATTTACATACAACCTCGTACAGTATCTCGGCGAGCTAGGCGCGGATCTTCAGGTCTTCAGGAACGATAAGATCACGATAGCCGGGATTAAGAAGCTCAAGCCCGATAAGATACTGATATCACCGGGGCCGGGGATACCTAGGCGCGCAGGTATTTCCGAAGCGGTCATAAAAGAATTCGGCAAGCGCATCCCGATACTCGGCGTATGCCTGGGGCATCAGGCGATAGGAGAGGTGTTCGGCGGCAAGGTCGTGCTCGCGAAGAGACTCATGCACGGGAAGACGTCGAAGATATATCACGACGGCAAGGGCATCTTTAAAGGAATCAAAAATCCGTTCGACGCGACGAGATACCATTCTCTGCTCGTAGAGAGGAAGTCGTTCCCGAAAGTTTTGAATATTACGGCAGAGACGAAAGAGAAAGAGGTGATGGGACTACAGCACAAAACATATCCCATCTACGGCGTCCAGTTCCATCCGGAATCGATATTAACGCTTGAGGGGAAGAAGCTATTAAAGAACTTTCTGGAGCTAAAATAGGGACAGATACCTAATTTTGTTATAAAAAAATTAGGTATCTGTCCCCAATTAAACTATGATACGCGAAGCGATTGAAAAGGTTGCGGAGCGCATTGACTTGTCCGAGGGCGAGATGCGCGCGGTGTTCGAGGAGATGATGTCGGGCAAGGCGGCGCCCATGGATATAAAGGCGTTCCTCGATGGTTTACGCAAAAAAGGTGAGACGATTGCCGAGATAACTGCCGCGGCAAAGGTGATGAGAGAAAAGTCGGCCCGCATAGATGTAGGCACAGATATTGTGCTCGATACCTGCGGCACGGGCGGCAGCGGAATAAACGCATTCAATATCTCGACGACGGCGGCATTTGTGGTTGCAGGTTGCGGAGTAAAAGTTGCAAAGCATGGCAACAGATCGGCCTCATCCCAGTGCGGTTCGGCGGATGTCCTGGAGGCGCTCGGCGTGAAGATCGACATTGCCCCGGAACTTGTAGCTAAGTGCATTCATGAGGCAGGCATAGGCTTCATGTTTGCGCCGGTCTTTCACGCGGCAATGAAACATGCCGCAGCGCCCAGAAAAGAGCTCGGCGGGAAGACTATTTTTAACATCCTGGGACCGCTTTCCAATCCGGCAGGCGCTGCGTACCAGGTTATGGGCGTTTATAATACGAAGTTGACGGAGATAATGGCAGGAGTCTTAAAGAACCTCGGCTCAAAAAGGGCTTTCGTGGTGCACGGCATGGATGGACTGGATGAGATAACGGTTGCCGACAGGACGAGGGTCTCGGAACTTAAAAGTTCCGGCAGGATCGATACTTATGACGTTAAGCCGGAGGATTTCGGATTGAAAAAGGCGCGGCTCGAGGAGATAAAGGGGGGCAGCGTAAAAGAGAATGCCGAGATGGTTCTTGAAGTATTGAATCGAACTGCGACGAGCGCGCACAGGGACATCGTTCTCGCGAACGCGAGCGCCGGACTGGTCTGCGCTAACCGCTCGGAGGACTTCAAGGAGGGCGTGAAGCTCGCCGCAGAATCGATAGATTCGGGCGCTGCGCTGGAGAAGTTGAACAAGTTGATAGAGATGACAAATCGATGATATTATCGAAAATAATCGAACATAAACGGCGCGAGGTTGACGAGGCTAAACGCGCGAAGCCGTTAGAGGAATTGATAAAAGAGGCGAAGGCGTCTTGCGTCAGGAGCTCCTTCAGGAAGAACATCGCGCGGCCGCATCACATGAATCTGATAGCCGAGATAAAGAAGGCGTCGCCGTCAAAAGGCATCCTGAGAGGCGACTTCAATCCGTCAAAGATCGCCACGACTTATCAGGCCAACGGCGCCTGCGCCATATCGGTCCTCACGGACGAGCGTTTCTTCGAAGGGAAGCTCGAATATATAAGGAAGGTGAAAGAGAACGTCTCTCTGCCTATATTGAGGAAAGATTTCATCATCGACGAGTACCAGATATACGAATCGGTGGCGGCCGGCGCCGACGCGATACTTCTGATAGCCGAACTTCTCTCGTTGAACGAGATGGCGGGACTTTATAATCTTGCCGCATCGCTCGGCCTGGATGTATTGATGGAAGTGCACACCGAGGAGGATGTCGAGAAGTCGCTCTCGACAGGCGGCGCAATAATCGGCATGAATAACAGGGACCTGCACAATTTCAAGGTGGACCTCTCGGTAACGCAGAAGCTTATCAGGATGATACCGCAGGGCAAGATAAAGATTTCAGAGAGCGGTATCAGGACGTACGAGGACGTGATGTTCCTGAAGTCTCTCGGCGTCAATGCCGTGCTGATAGGCGAGGCGTTCATGGAGGCGGGCGACATCGCCGCGAAGATGAGAGAGATAATGAGGTTCCAGTGACCCGGATAAAGATATGCGGCATCACCAATAAGATCGACGCGCTTGCTGCCGTGGAACTTTCAGTCGACTCACTCGGTTTTGTATTTTACAAAAAGTCGAAAAGATACGTAACGCCTGCAAAAGCGGAGGATATAATAAATGAGCTTCCGCCTTCTATCGGCAAGGTCGGGGTTTTCGTTGACGAGAAGAGAGAAGACGTGATCAGGATAGCTGAGGATGCAGGCCTCGATATTTTGCAATTTCACGGCAGCGAGACTCCGGAGTATTGCAGTTCATTCAAAGAAAAATATAAAGTGATAAAGGCGTTCAGGCTGAAGACGAAGGATGATCTTAAGGATGTCAACAGTTTTGATACCGACTATTATCTATTCGATACTTACGAAAACGGCTCGGCCGGCGGCACGGGCAAGAGATTCGATTGGGCTATCCTGAAGGATTTTGAGATATTGCGCCCGATGATATTGTCGGGCGGGCTCGATCCGGAGAACGTTGAACGCGCGATAAAAGAGGTGGCGCCGTATGGCCTCGATGTATCGAGCGGAGTTGAGTCGGCGCCCGGTAAGAAGGACATCAAACTTTTAAAGAAATTTGTAGAGAACGTAAGGAAGGTGGAATAATGTTGCCAGATAGACGCGGATATTTTAACGGTTTCGGAGGAAGGTTCATGCCGGAGACGCTGATGCCGGCGGTATACGCCCTTGAAAAGGAGTACCGCAAGGCGCGGTCCGACAAGGCGTTTAAGAAAGAGCTCGGATGCTATCTGAGGGAATACGCAGGAAGGCCGACGCCTCTATATTTTGCGAAGCGGCTTACGGGAAGACTCGGCGGAGCGAAGATATATCTGAAGAGAGAGGACCTGCTCCATACAGGCGCGCACAAGATCAACAATACGCTTGGGCAGGGGCTTCTCGCCGTCAAGACGGGAAAGTCGCGCCTGATAGCGGAGACCGGGGCGGGCCAGCACGGAGTGGCGACTGCAACAGTCGCGGCGCTACTGGGCCTCGAGTGCGAGATATTCATGGGCGACGAGGACATCCGTCGCCAGGCGGTAAACGTATTTAAGATGAAGCTCCTCGGCGCGAAAGTCACGCCGGTCCACAGCGGCTCGAAGACGCTCAAAGACGCGATGAACGAGGCGATACGCGATTGGGTCACTAACGTGCGCACGACTTTCTATGTGATAGGTTCTGTGGCCGGGCCGCATCCGTATCCTATGATAGTGAGGGATTTTCAGTCTGTAATAGGCGTCGAGACGAGGCGACAGATACTTGCGAAAGAGAAACGCCTGCCTGACCATATTGTGGCTTGCGTGGGCGGCGGCTCGAATGCCATGGGCATATTCTATCCGTTCCTGAAAGATAAGGTAAATCTCATCGGTGTTGAAGCGGCCGGGCTCGGACTCAACTCCGGTAAGCATGCTGCGACCCTGTGCAAAGGTTCGGTCGGAGTATTGCACGGCTCGAAGAGCTACATACTGCAGGATGACGACGGCCAGATAGAGATCGCTCACTCGATATCTGCCGGGCTAGACTATCCGGGCGTGGGGCCGGAGCATTCATACTTGAAGACTGTAGGCCGCGCAAAATATGTCGCGGTAACGGACAAACAAGCGCTCGAGGGTTTCTCGATGTTGACCGAAATCGAAGGCATCATCCCGGCGCTCGAATCATCGCATGCGCTGTATCACGCGGCACGATTAGCAAAGCGCTTACCAAAGTCAAAAGTCATCATCGTCTGCCTCTCGGGGCGGGGAGATAAGGATATAGATATAGTCAGAGGAGTCCTTTAATATGAAACCTGACTCGAATGACGTCAGATGGTTCCATATGCAATTACATGAGGTTGGCATATGAAAATAAAACCTAATTTACAATTTTCAGTGCTATGCGACGATGTGAGGCGGGAGGATAACGGGAAGTTCATACTGATCGGTCTTTTCGAGGCGATCAATGCGAAGAAATTCCCGGCGACGCATTCAACGCTATTCGTCGCAACGAGATGGTGCAAGGGCTCAGGTGAATTTACGCAGAAGATACGCATCGTCAATCCGAAGGACAACTCCGTCGTATTCCAGACGGACGATCAGGCCTTTGAACTCGGCGATATAGACAGGCACCATACGCTTATATCGAGGTTCAATAATCTATTATTTCCGGATCCTGGAAAGTATTGGGTCGAAGTCCTGCTCGATAACGAGCTCGTGATAAATTATCCGATCATGTTAAACGAATCAAAATAGAACCATTTCCGACCGGGTCGGTAGCACCGGGTCGGTCGACACGGTAAGGTGGAAAAGATGAATAGAATAGATAAAAAATTCAAAGCTTTGAAGAAACAAAGGAAGAAAGCATTTATTGCTTACATAACGGCCGGCGATCCGGATCTTAAGACGACCGAAAGAATAGTCCTCGCCCTGGAAAAGTCCGGAGTCGACCTTGTTGAGCTCGGGATACCTTTTTCCGATCCCATCGCCGATGGTCCGACGATCCAGGCGGCCTCGCAACGGGCATTGAAGCATGGCGCCACGCTTAAAAAAATATTCGCGATGGTCAAGGATTTAAGGCGCAGGACAGAGATCCCGATAGTCTTTATGACATATTGCAATCCGGTCTTTAAGTTCGGGCTTGCGGGGTTTTTCAAGGCCTGCCACAATACCGGAGTTGACGGAGTGATAGTTCCCGATCTGCCTATAGAGGAGGCTGGAGGCCTGGTGAAGCTCGGCAGGAAGAACGGCGTTAGCACTATATTTTTGGCCGCGCCTACATCATCTAAGGATAGGGCCAGGGAGATCGCCGCAAGGTCGAGAGGATTCATCTATTACGTATCACTGACCGGCGTGACCGGCGCGAGGGAAAAACTTCCGGCTGAAGTCCTGTCGAATGTAAGAATGATCAAATCGGTCACCGATAAGCCTGTAGCAGTCGGATTCGGCATATCGGACGCGAAACAGGCGCGCATGATAGCCAAAGTGGCCGACGGAGTGATAGTCGGAAGCGCCATCGTCAAGATCGTGGGTGCCCGCGATAATATCATCGCGAAGGTTTCGAATTTTGCACGTAAATTAGCAAAGGCGATCCATGGCGGATAGAGTCTACGCGGTTGTTCTGGTCGGCGGAAAGGGAAAACGGCTCAAACCCCTTTCGAATGCTAAAGTGCCGAAAGCATTCCTCTCGGTTACCAGGGACCGGAAGACGATGTTCCGCAGGACGCTCGACAGGATCGATCGTCTCGTGCCGGAGCGGAATATCGTGGTAGTCGCGAACCGCTCGCACGCCAAACTTGTGAAGAGAGACCTTCCTCATATAAATAAGGATAACCTTATCCTGGAGGCAGTTTCGCGCAATACCGCGCCTGCCATAGCATGGGCAACCTCGGTGATCGAGGGCAGGGATAAAAACGCCTTAATGGCGGTATTCCCGACCGACCAGTATATTACAGAGGAGGAGAACTTTCTCGAGCCGGTAAAACGCGGAATCGAATTTATAAAGAAGAATCCTTCGGCTATCGTGGTCCTTGGGGTTAGACCTCGTTATCCATCTACTCATTTTGGTTATATTAAGGTAGGCGATAATCTCGTTGCAAAGGTGCAGAAATTTGTTGAGAAACCGAACAGGAAAAACGCGGAAAAATATCTGAAGGACGGAAGCTATTTGTGGAATACGGGCGCTTTTATATTTAAGGCGGGTACAATGTTAAAATTGATAAAAAAGTTCGCTCCGAAAATATACTGTTCCATTGCCCCCGGCAAAAATATTTGCGCAAATCACAAAAGGGCGCCGGACATATCGATAGACTATGCCGTCATAGAAAAGTACGGCAATATATATTGCGTAAAGGCCGAATACGAATGGCATGACCTCGGCGGTTTCGAGAGCCTGATAAAGGTCCTGACCCATGAAGGAAGAAAGTTCAGGTTGAGAGGCGGAAAGGTGGTAAGCATCCTATGAGCCCCGTACCACTCACTTCGTTCGGGTACGGGGTGAAGCGAAAGGCATACAGATGAGGATAATGGCGCTCGATGTCGGGACGAAGCGGATAGGGGTCGCGATGTCAGACGAGCTCTTCCTGACCGCGCAGGGTTCCGACACGATATACAGGCAGGCGCCTGAAGCGGACCTGGAAGCTATCAGGAAGAGGGCCAGCGATAACGGTGTTTGCGAAATAGTCGTCGGCCTTCCTCTCAATATGAACGGCAGTTACAGCGCGAAGACGAAAGAAGTGGTCGCATTCATGGAGAGCCTGGCAAGGTCGGTCGACATACCGGTGAAGACATGGGACGAGCGCCTGACGACGATCCAGGCGGAGAATGTACTTTTGGCAGCGGACGTAAGCCGCGCGAAACGCAAAGTTTCCATAGATAAGATGGCCGCCCAGATAATACTACAGAGCTATCTCGACTCGCGGAAGAGGGGGGAGAAGAATGCATAAGGCCGTGGTGCTTGATAACGGTTTGAAGGTCGCGGCGCAACCCATGAAGCATATGGAGTCCGTCGCTATAGGCGTATGGATAAGGGCGGGCGGAAGGTATGAAGACAAGACCAATAACGGCATAAGCCATCTTTTGGAACACCTTCTATTCAAGGGCACCGAGAAGCGCGATATGATGACGATAAAACAGGAGATCGAGGGGCGCGGCGGCACTTTCAACGGTTTCACGTCGGAGGAGCATACCTGCTATCTAGTAAAGGTCCTGTCGAAAGATGCGAGTCTCGGCCTGGACATATTGAGCGACATGGTGCTCCATCCGAAATTGGCCGAAGAGGAGATGGCGAAAGAGAAGAATGTGATCATAGAAGAGATCAACATGTACAAAGACATACCGTCTCATTACGTGCACGAAATATTGGCGGAGATGATGTGGCCGGACCAGCCGCTGGGGCTGCCGCTGGCGGGGACCGTTGACTCGGTGAAATCCCTGACCAGAGAAAGGCTCTTGGCATACAGGGATACTTACTATAGACCGGCCAACATGCTGGTCATTGCAGCAGGTCATATCGAAGAGGGCGAGCTGGTCGGGTTTTCGAAAGAATTTTTCAAAACTGTGCCATCGGAAAAATCCCCTAAATTCAATAAAGTGACGTTGGATCAGCGAGAGCCTTGTCTGCGCCTGACGTCGAAGGATACGGAACAGACCCATATCGCTCTCGGTCTCCAGGCGGTCGACAGGTTCTCACCGGAGAAGCACGTCCTTAGCATCTTGAATGTCCTGCTCGGGGCAAACATGTCCTCGAGATTATTCCACATAGTGCGCGATGAGATGGCGCTATGCTACGAGATATCTTCCAGCATACGCAGGTATGAGGATTGCGGCGCATTCGTCGTATCGGCGGGCGTCGACCATAAGAGGATATCGAAGGCGCTCGAAGTGATACTAAAGGAACTCTCGCGGATCAAGTCGGAGCCGGTCTCGGCCGATGAGCTCAGGCGCGCGAAGGAATATTACAAAGGGCAGCTGCTCTTCGCCCTCGAGGATACGGCGAGCCACATGCTCTGGCTCGGCGAGAAACTGGTTTCGGGCGAGAAGGATTTCAGCGTCAAGACCATTTTAGATAAGATAGACGCCGTGACGGCGGAAGACCTGATGCGTATGGGAAACAAGATGTTCAGGGACGATAATTTAAACCTGTCTATAATAGGCCCTCTTAAGGATGACGCGGAGGCGAGAAAGGTCCTGCGTATCCCATGAGGGGTTCAATACGCCTGTTCAAGATCTTCGGCATAGCTATAAATATCCACATAACTTTCTTCCTGTTATTTTTCCTGGCCATTTACGGCGGCCTGAAATGGTTCTTCCTTATAATAGGGGTATTCTTCTTTGTAACCGTCCACGAACTCTCACACAGCCTGATGGCAAGATACTTCGGCATAATGGTCCGTGAGATAACGCTCCTTCCGATCGGCGGTGTTGCGTCGATGACGAAGATGCCTGAGAAGCCTAAGCAGGAGTTCCTGATCTCGATCGTAGGGCCATTGTCCAATATTGTAATAATAGCGGTATTCTTCTTTCCGATGAAATTCCTGTTGGGCCCGGACGTGTTGTTTCACGAGCTTTCGACCCAGACCTGGCCGTTGACGATAGCGTATCTTTATTGGATAAATCTTATGCTGGCCGGGTTCAATCTTATCCCGGCATTCCCGATGGACGGGGGCAGGGTTCTGCGGGCCATTCTCGCCTCGAGGATAGGTTACCAAAAGGCAACGAAAGTCGCCGTCCAACTGGGGCATATCTTTGCGCTCGTCTTCGTATTCCTGGGTATAAAGTACAACGTTTTCCTGGTAGCGATAGCCGTATTCATATATTTCTCGGCTTCCAGCGAAGAAGTGCACGTTGATGTAAAAGAAACCTTGAAAAAATTCAGGGTTCGCGATATACTGCCTCGCGATTTTATTATCCTGGACAGGCAAACGACTTTGGCGAAGGTGCTGGAATTTATTTTCCATTCCCACCAGGAAGACTTCCCGATAGTGGACGGTAAAGAGCTTGTCGGGTTCGTGACCAGGCAGGACATAATGAAGAGCATCCACGCCTTCGGCATGGAGAAGGCGGTCGGCGAAGTGATGCGTAAGGTTTTTCCAAAGGTGAAAGATTCCGATTTGTTAATCAAGGTGCAGGAGGTAATGCACGAGAAGGGCATGAGGGCGCTTCCCGTCATGAAGGACGGCTCTCTCGCAGGCGTGATAACGATCGAAGATATCGGCCGCGCATATGCCGTGGCATCGCAAAGACCTTAAGAAAGAAAGGATCCGCATGAATAAGACACTGATCGCTCCCAGCATTCTATCCGCTGACTTTTCGAAGCTCGGGCAGGAGATAAAGGAGATCGAAAGTTCAGGCGCTGACTGGATACATATCGACGTGATGGACGGCCATTTCGTGCCGAACATAACGATCGGGCCGGTCGTCGTGAAATCTATAAGGCCGTTAACGAAATTGCCGCTCGATGTCCACCTGATGGTAGATGAGCCGGAGAAATATGTGGAGAGCTTCGCTAAGTGCGGCGCAGATATCATAACGTTCCATGTCGAGAGCCAGCAGGATCCGAGAGAGGTCATAAAGCTCATCAAGTATTTTAAGAAGAAAGTCGGCGTGTCGATAAGGCCGAAGACGGACCTGAAGGCGGTCTCGGAGCTGCTTCCGATGGTGGACATGGTGCTCGTCATGACAGTGGAGCCGGGATTCGCGGGGCAGGAGTTCATCCTCGACTGCCTGCCGAAGATAGGGGAGTTGCGCAAAACTTTTAAGAAGGATATACAGGTGGACGGCGGCATAAACGAATCGACCGCTTCCGAAGTCAGGGCCAAGGGCGCGAACGTGATAGTCGCAGGCACGGCGATCTTCGGGACCAAAGATTACGCCAGGGCGATCAAAAATTTAAGGGGGATATGATGGGAAACATCAAATTCGGCACTGACGGCTGGAGGGCCGTCATAAGCGAGGACTTCACGTTCGACAATGTCAAACAGGTCGCGCAGGCGATGGCTGATTTTATCAAAAGTGACGAGGGTCCGGGGTCAAGGGTTAAGGACAAAAGAGTGGTGGTCGGATACGATACACGGTTCCTCTCCGCGAAGTACGCCGAACTTATCGCATGTGTGCTGGCTGCCAATTCCATCAAGACGATATTGGCCGGAAAGGCGACGCCGACGCCTTCGGTGAGCTTCGCGATAAAAGACAGAGGTTTGATAGGCGGCGTCATGGTCACGGCGAGCCACAACCCTGCCAGATACAACGGCATAAAATACAAGGCATATTACGGCGGCTCGGCCGGCCCGGAGATCACGAAGAAATTCGAAGAGTCTCTGGGAAAGAGCGAGGTAAAGTATCTGTCGATAGAAGACCTGAAATCGAGCGGCATGATAACGGTGGAAGATATAGTGCCGGCCCATCTGGCCTTCGTAAAGAAATACGTAAATGTGAACCCTCTGAAAAAGGCGCACCTCAAAGTGCTCGTCGATTCGATGTACGGCACGGGCAACGATTACATAGCCGACCTCTTAAAGGGCGGCAGTTGCAAGGTCGACGTCATCCATAACGAATACAATCCCGGATTCGGAGGAATAAATCCCGAGCCGATAATGCCGAACCTGAAAGAACTCGCTGATAAAGTTAAATCGGGTAAATATGATATAGGCATAGCGACGGACGGCGACGCCGACAGGCTGGGCATCGCGCTGCCGGACGGCTCGCTCCTCACGGGCCACAAAGTGATGACGCTGCTCTTTCTGCATCTTTTGGAGGATAGGTCGATGAAGGGCGGCGTCGTCCAGACGCTCTGCGGGACTTTCCTGATAGAGAAGATCTGTAAGAAGTACGGATTGAAGATGTATGAGACTCCGGTCGGATTCAAATATATATGCGAGCTCATGCTTAAAGAGGATATACTGATCGGCGGAGAGGAGACGGGCGGCGTAGCGTTTAAAAACTCCATACCTGAGCGTGACGGCGTCTTGTCGGGGCTCCTCATCCTCGAGATGATGGTGATGAGAAAGAAGAAGATCATGAAGATCCTGGACGACATAGACAGGGAATACGGGACGTATGAGTACAGGAGGCTCGATCTGAAATGTCCCGACGATAAGAAGGCGAAGCTGATGGAACTGTTGAAGAGCGATCCGCCAAAGGAGATCCTGGGAAAAAAAATAATTGCCGAGAATAGGAAAGACGGCTACAAATTCATATGCGAAGATTATTCATGGCTCATGATGCGCCTTTCCGGCACCGAGCCGATCTTAAGGGTCTACGCGGAAGCATCGACGGGGAAAAAGGCGCTGGCAATATTAGAATTCGGTAAAAAGCTGGCATATAGTGTCTAGATATAAATTCGAAATACTAAATCCGAAATACGAAACAAATTCAAATTTTCTAAATACTAATGTTCAAAACTTGAATATTTTAAATTTTGAAAATTAGGATATTTCGATATTCGAGTTTCGGATTTAAATAGCAGGACTAATTTGATGGATAAATCTCTGATACGGAATTTCTCGATAATCGCCCACATAGACCATGGCAAATCGACGCTCGCCGACAGGATACTCCAGTTCACAGGAGCTATAAGCGAGCGCGAGTTCCACGACCAGCTCCTCGACGACATGGACCTCGAGAGGGAGCGCGGCATCACCATAAAGGCGAGCGCCGTAAGGATCAATTACAAGGCCAAGGACTCTAAAGTCTACGAACTGAACCTTATCGACACGCCCGGCCATGTCGACTTCACCTACGAGGTATCGAAGTCGATCGGCGCATGCGAAGGCGCGCTCCTCGTCGTGGATGCCGCGCAGGGCGTCGAGGCGCAGACCGTCGCGAACCTTTATCTGGCGATGGAACATAACCTCCTGATAGTTCCCATTATCAATAAGATAGACCTGCCGAGCGCCCAGATAGACAGGGTGAAACACGAGATCGCGGATATCCTCGGACTTGCCAAGGAGGGTATTATACTGGCGAGCGCAAAACAGGGCATAGGGACCGAAGAGATACTCGAGGCTATCGTAAACAAGATCCCGCCGCCCGGAGGCGAAGTGACAAATCCGCTCCAGGCGCTCATATTCGATTCGAAGTTCGACATATATAAAGGCGTCATCGTCATGATCAGGATCATGAACGGCGTTATGCGTAAAGGATTGAAGATAATGATGATGTCGACAGGGACGGTCCACGATGTGCTTGAGGTCGGCATCTTCAATCCGAGGCCGCAGCCTACAGAGGAGCTTGCCTGCGGCGAGGTCGGATATATAACCTGCAATATCCGTGACGCGAAGGAAGTCTTCGTCGGAGATACTGTTACCGATTCCGATAACCCCGCCATGACGGCCCTGCCCGGATACAAGAAGGTCCAGCCGATGGTTTATAGCGGCATCTATCCGGCGAACAGCGCAGATTTTCTCGCGCTGAAAGAGGCCGTGGAGAAGCTGAAGCTCTCGGACGCGTCTTTCATATTCGAACCGGAAAAATCGGCCTCGCTCGGCATGGGATTCCGCTGCGGATTCCTGGGGCTGCTTCATATGGAGATAACCGAAGAACGCCTGGAGCGCGAATTCGACCTGAATCTCGTCGTTACTACGCCCAGCGTCGTCTACAGGGTGATGAAAAAGTCCGGCGAGGTCATGGATGTCGATAATCCCGTGAAGCTGCCGAGCCCGGGCGAGGTCGAAGAGGTCGAAGAGCCATACGTGAGGGCCTACATAATAGCCCCCAAAGGTTCCATAGGAAGCATACTAGAGCTATCGGAATCGAGGCGCGGCGCATACGTCTCGACGGAATATCTCGATGAGGAAAGGGTGCAGATCGTCTATGACATCCCGCTCTCGGAGATAATCGTCGATTTTTACGACAGGATAAAATCGGTCACCAAGGGTTACGGTTCGCTCGATTACGAACTCCTCGACTACCGCCCGACGAATATAGTGAAACTGGATATACTGATAAACGGGGAAGTCTACGATGCCTTCTCGTCCCTCGTATTTAAAGACCGGGCATACGCGAAAGGCAAGGTCATAATAGAGAAGCTGAAAGAGACTATTCCCAGACACCTTTTTCAGATAATACTGCAGGCCGCGATAGGCGGGACTGTGATCGCGCGCGAGACGATAAAGGCCGTAGGCAAGAACGTGACCGCTAAATGTTACGGCGGCGACATAACGAGAAAACGGAAACTTTGGGAGAAGCAGAAGGCGGGCAAGAAGCGGATGAAGCAGTTCGGCAAGATAGAGATACCGCAGGAGGCCTTCTTCGCCGCCCTGAAGGCCACATAGTTGTAGGGGACGTTTAAACGTCCCCTACAATGTGAATAACGCATCAATAGCAAAGGGATGAAATGATGAAAGAGCATACGAAGCTTGTCATAAAAGAGTGGGTCGAATCGATCCTGGTAGCGGTGATACTGGCGCTAGTCATACGCACGTTCGTCATCCAGGCGTTCAAGATACCTTCCGGATCGATGATACCGACCTTCTCGGTAGGCGACAGGATATTCGTCAACAAATTCCTGTATGGAGCAAGGATCCCCTTACTGGGCATTAATCTTCCGGCCGTCAGGCAGCCGAAGCGCGGCGATATAGTCGTATTCATCTCTCCGGAAACGCCTAAGAAAGATTTCGTGAAACGGCTGATAGCCGTCAGCGGGGAGAGGGTCGAAATAAAAGAAGGCCGCATACTGATAAATGGCAAGGCCGCCGAAGAGCCCTCTTCCGTGAGGTCGGTCTACTACTATAATAACGGTGACTACGGCAAGGAAGGGCAGGCGATCGTTGTGCCGAAGGATTCATATTTTGTCCTGGGAGATAATAGCGGATCTTCGAGGGATTCCAGATACTGGGGATTCGTCCCTAAAAAAAATCTGCTGGGCAAAGTCATCTTTATATACTGGCCGCTGCACAGGATGAGGATAATAAATTAAATAACGGGGGCCTTAAAGATGGGTAAAAAAGAAGGACTGAACCTCGCCAACAAAATATCTATCGCGCGCATAGTATTCATACCGTTCTTCGTAGCCGCAGTCGTCTATGCAAGGCTTGAGATCGCGCTCTTCATATTTATACTTGCCGTCGTCTCAGACGGGGCGGACGGGTTCATAGCCCGCGCGCTCAAGCAGAAGACCAAGCTCGGAACGATACTGGACCCCGTGGCCGATAAGCTCCTTCTGGTGAGCGCATACATATGCCTTTCGGCCGCGGGCAGCATATCGCCGGATCTCAGGCTTCCGCCGTATGTTCCGATAATAGTGATATCGCGCGATGTGATCATAGTCCTCGGCTCCGTCATCGTCTATCTCATGACCGGAAAGCTGGACGTGGCTCCGAGCGTCATGGGTAAGATGACGACATTCTTCCAGATGGTAACGATAGTATGCATACTGGTTCAGTTCAAGTACTCGTATGCGGCTTGGAACACAGCGGTCCTGTTTACGATACTCTCGGGTGTTGATTACGTATTTAAGGGAAGCAGGCTATTCGGCGAGAACAATTCAAGTCTTAAGAAGGCGGTGTAGACGATGGCTTCCATGATATTCTTAGCGTTGTCCGTGATGCTGGCGTATCTGGTCGGCTCTTTACCGACGAGCTTTCTTATGGCGAAAGCGCTAAGGGGCATAGATATCCGGCAGGTCGGCTCAAAGAATGCCGGCGCCACGAACGTATTGAGGTCCGTGGGCAAGGTCCCGGCGCTCATCACTCTCATCGTCGATATCCTGAAAGGCGTGTTCGTAGTAACGATACTTGCGAATCTTCTATATCCGCATGTCGAGGATCTCGATTTCGATTTCTACAGGTCGTTCCTCGGCCTTGTTGCTGTCTGCGGACACATATGGCCGGCCTGGCTGAAATTCAAAGGAGGAAAGGGTGTGGCGACCACGCTGGGTGTGGCGATAGGGCTGGCGCCTATAGTGCTATTGCCTTCTGTCGTTATCTGGCTTGCCATATTTTTCATGACAAATTACGTGTCGCTGGCTTCGATAGCTGCGCTGATGGCTTTCCCCATAGTTGCGATAATGTTTAACCAGTCCATATATCTGGTCCTTGTAAGCGTGGCGATCTGCTCTATCAGTGTGTCTAAGCATAGGAATAATATCACCAGGTTACTGAAAGGGCAGGAGAACAAGACGGTGTTGTTTAAGAAAGGGGCCAGGGGCTCCCGCCCGGACAGCGGCGAGGGGCGGGACAGACAGGGTCCAGGGTCCATTGGATAAGCGTAAGTTAGTATTTCAAAAAGTAAGCTTTTAACTATTGACTTTCCTCGGAGTGAAGGTATACTTGCTATGTAGAGAAATATTTTTTTGAGGTGTAATTAAAAAGTTTTAAAAAGTGTTAAGGATAGGGGTTTGGCGATGAGAGAAGTGCTGTTTAAGAACCTTACATCACTCAGTTCAAGGAAGAAAGACATCTTCCTGAAAGAGGTCTTTGTGAAGGACGGTATAACCGCAAAGACCGAGAGGAGATGTTTTTATTTTATAAAGGATATTAAGCGCCTGCCATCGGACGCTGATATGCAGAAGTGGATGGACGGCCAGGGGCAGTTGGCGGGCGAGAATAAGAGGCAGTTCCATATTCTCAAGGAGCATAATGACGCCCACCTCGAGGACAGGATAATGTGCAAGATCCTGGGTACTTTCTACGCCGTCATAAACAGGACGGTATATACGATAGGGTTCATGCATTCTTTTAAAGTGCGTTTTGAAAAACCGAGTCTGGCAAAATAACAGGAGGGGCTATGCCTTATTCAGCGACAAGAAGGCTGCACGATACCTTCGGAAAAAAGGTATCTAGGTACTTGAGTTACAGGAAAGCGAAGAAGATGTATAACGAGATAAATAGAGGGATGGTGTCGCTTGAGGCGAGGTATATAAGGTCCAAAATGAGCCACGCCTAAGTTTTCCGGTTTCAAAAGAGGTTTGCGTAAAAGGAGGTCTCTAAATCCAGGGGCCTCTCTTTTTTTGTCTCGTGAAGGCATTTACTTTTGGGTGGTGCCTTCGCTTGACGCAAAATCGCATTAGGCATGCGATTTTGCTCGGTAAAATTTCGAGTAACCCGTCCCAATGCTTCTTGCAAAATTTTTCGCTGACTGCAGTTAAATGGAACGAGGCCATGGGGGTCATAGCCGAAAAGATTTTGATAAGGTCTCGCTATCCCAAAATATATTGAAGTAGGGTTATCATAAGGGCAAGATAAGGGTAAATAAGGGTCGGTCATAAGGGCTTAAGCATCCTTGATATCAAAATCCGGCGAGACCCCCTGGCCTCGTAAACATTTAATGGGGTTACAGCGAAAAATTTTGCTCCACCTTTATATTTGACTTAATTATAGATATTCTATATACTTATACAATATGAAAATTTACATGAATGGGAAACTGGTTGATAAGGATAATGCCTATGTATCGGTCTTCGACCACGGCCTGTTATACGGGGACGGTGTATTCGAGGGGATACGCACATATGACGCCCTCATCTTCCGGCTGAAGGAGCACATAGACCGTCTATACAGGTCCGCCGATGCCATCGAACTTAAAATACCGATGACGAAGACCGAAATGGTCGAGGCGGTTATCAAGACGCTCAAAGCTAATGCTCTCCGCGACGCTTACATACGGCTTGTAGTGACGCGCGGGCCGGGCGATCTCGGGCTCGATCCCAGGAAATGCTCCGTGCCCACGGTCTTCATAATCACACACAAGATCGCCCTTTATCCGAAGGAGTTCTATAAGAAGGGGCTCGAGATAGTTACCGCTGCCACCAGGCGGAATTACCCGCAAGCCCTCGATCCGCGCATAAAGTCGCTCAACTATCTGAATAACATCCTCGCGAAGATCGACGCGATAAAGGCCGGGACGGAAGAGGCGATAATGCTTACTTACGACGGACATGTCGCCGAATGCACCGGAGACAATATCTTCATTGTGAAGAAGCCCGAGCTGTTGACGCCGCCGGCGGATGTGGGCGCGCTCGAAGGCATAACCAGAGGCGCGGTCATAGGGCTTGCCGGCAAAATGGGCCTACCTTTCCGTGAAAAGATGATGAAGATGGATGATGTTTACGGAGCCGATGAGGTCTTTCTGACAGGTACGGCCGCGGAGATAATACCTGTAGTCAAAATTGACAAGCGCGAGATAGCGCAAGGCGAGCCGGGCGAAATGACCAAGCGCTTGATAGAAGAGTTTAAAAAACTTACTAAAATAGACGGAGTTAGATACTGAAGCCAAGTACGAAATTCGAATATCGAAACTCGAAACAAATCCAAAGCTCGAATTTTCAAAATTCAAAACATACAGGTTTGAAATATTCGAATTTGAAAAATTAGAATTTGTTTCGTATTTTGAATTTAGGATTTCGAATTTACCTACCAGTCGGAGAGTTAGATAATGACCTGCGATATCTGCGGCAAGAGAGAAGCGACGGTCCACCTTACTGAGATCGTGAACGACAAGATGACGAAGCTGCATCTCTGCGAAGAGTGCGCTAAGGAGAAGGGCGCGGAGATGGAGGAGCACTTCGGCCTTAGCGATCTTCTGGCAGGCCTGGCTGACCTGGGCGCCGGCATAGAATCCGAAGTTGGAGACAAAATCAAGTGTCCGGCGTGCGGTTTTACCTACGGCGATTTCAAAAAGGTTGGCAGGTTGGGTTGCGGGGAATGTTACGAGGCCTTCAAGAAACAGCTCGCCCCGCTTTTAAGAAGGATACACTCTGCCGACAGACATGTAGGGAAGGTGCCGCTTTCGGCCGGTAAGACTGTGAACGATACGAGGAACCTGCAGGACCTGCGCATCAAGATGGGGAAGGCGATACAATTCGAAGAGTTCGAAGAAGCGGCGCGCCTCCGCGACCAAATCAAAGAGCTGGAAAAGAAGGATAAGTGAGGGTAGATAAGGGTTGAGAGGGGTTAAGAAGGGTAAAGTGATAAGGGTAAGGCGGGAAGCATAATGACTATCGACGATCTCCTGAAACAGGATACCGAGTGGCTGAAGGGCACGGGTCCGAGCGCCAATATAGTGATGTCCTCGAGGACGCGGCTTGCCAGGAACATCGACAAGATGCCTTTTTCCAACTGGGCGGATAAGTCGCGGCTCGAAGAGATACTGAAGATGGTGGAGGCGGCGGTGAGAGAGTGCAACTTTCTTAAGAATGCCACATTCTTCAGATTGAACTCTTTAAGCGAGGTCGACAGGGTCTTTCTTGTCGAACGCCATCTGATGAGCCCCGAGCACGCCAAGAATGCGGAATACAAAGGACTTATAGTGGATCCGAATGAGATCGTCAGCATAATGGTCAACGAAGAGGACCATCTGAGGATACAGGTGATACAGTCCGGACTGAACCTTAGGGAATGCTGGCGCATAATAGACGAGATCGATACAGAATTGAGTAAGACCCTACCGTTCGCATATTTGCCGAAATGGGGCTACCTCACGGCGTGTCCCACGAATGCTGGCACGGGCCTCAGGGGTTCGACTATGCTGCATCTTCCGGCCCTCGTATTTACCGGGCAGATCGGGAAGATACTGCAGGCGATCGCGAAGCTGGGCCTGAATATCAGGGGCCTCTACGGTGAAGGCACCGAGGCGATGGGCAATATATTCCAGATATCGAACCAGATATCGATGGGGATAACGGAAGAGGATATAATCGACAACATCGAAAGGATCGCCAACCAGCTGATATCGCGCGAAGACGCGACGCGCCGGACGCTGCTTGCCAAGAACAAAGAGGGGTTGATCGACAGGGTGTCGCGCGCGGTCGGGACGCTGAAGAGCGCGCACATAATCACGAGTAACGAAACCGTGGCATTGTTATCCGCCATACGCCTGGGCGTCGATCTCGGCATAATAAAGAACATGGACAGGAGGACGGTGAACGAACTATTCATATTGACCCAACCGGCCCATCTGCAGAAACTCGAGGGCAAGGTTTTGAATTCCGAACAACGCGATGTGAAGAGAGCGGATCTGGTTAAGGGGAAACTGAAGTAATAGTTGGAGGGTTGCAAAACATGCCGATGTTCAACAGATTTACCGAGAGGGCGAGAAAGGTGATACTGCTCGCCAAGGAAGAGGCGAAGAGATTCAACCACGACTACATCGGGACCGAGCACATACTGCTCGGGCTCGTCAGGGAGGGCGAAGGCGTGGCCGCCGCTGTCCTCGCGAGCTTCAGCCTGAGCCCGGACAAGGTCAGGCTCGAGGTCGAGAAGCTCGTTCAGCCGGGCCCGGCCACGGTAGTCTCCGGCGATCTTCCGTTCACTCCGAAAGCCAAGAAGGTTATCGAGCTCGCTATGGAAGAGGCGCGCGCCCTGGGCCATAACTATATCGGGACGGAGCATCTGCTGCTCGGGCTTATCAGGGAAGGAGAGGGGGTAGCATCGCAGGTTTTGATGAACCTAGGGCTTGAACTCGAAAAAGTGAGAGAAGAGGTGATGAACCTCCTCGGATCCGAGATACCCGGCTATGAGATGGGGCAGAAAGTTTCGCACGCGAAGACGCCGGCTCTCGACGCGTTCGGAAGGGACCTCACCAAGCTTGCCAAGGACGGGAAGCTCGATCCTGTCATCGGCAGGAAGAGCGAGATCGAACGCGTGATCCAGATACTTTCCAGAAGGACCAAGAACAATCCCGTGCTGCTCGGCGAGGCGGGTGTGGGAAAGACCGCGATCGTCGAAGGCCTGGCGCAGAAGATAATAGCGGGCGACGTTCCGGAGACATTGAAAGACAAGCGGCTCATAATTCTTGACCTCGCATTAATGGTCGCGGGCACCAAATACAGGGGCCAGTTCGAGGAACGCATCAAGGCGGTCATGGACGAGATAAAGCGTTCGGAGGACGTCATCGTATTCATAGACGAGCTCCATACTCTGGTCGGCGCGGGCGGAGCGGAAGGCGCGATAGACGCATCGAATATTTTGAAGCCCGCGCTCTCGAGGGGCGAGATACAGTGCATAGGCGCGACGACTCTTACCGAATACAGGAAGCATATCGAAAAGGACGCGGCATTGGAACGGCGCTTCCAGACGATCATGGTCGAGCCGCCGAGCGTTGACGAGACCGTAGAGATATTAAAAGGTCTTCGCGACAGATACGAAGCTCATCACAAGGTTAAGTTCACGGATGAGGCGGTAGAGGCGGCCGCGAAGCTCTCCGACAGATACATATCGGGCAGATACCTGCCCGATAAGGCGATAGACCTGATAGACGAAGCGGGCTCGCGCGCCAGGCTTTCGGTTATGACGGCGCCGCCTGACGTCAAGCACATCGAGGACAAGATGGCGGTGGTGCGGCAGGAGAAGGAAGCCGCCGTAAAGGACCAGGACTTCGAGAAGGCCGCAAAGTTCAGGGACGAAGAGCGGAAACTCAAAGAAGAGCTGAACAAGATAAAAAAAGAGTGGAAGGAGTCAAAGGGAAAGTTCGAGCCCGAGGTCTCGGACGACGACATCGCTTATATCGTCTCGAAATGGACCGGCATACCGATACTGAAGCTGGAAGAGAAGGAGCAGGATAAATTCCTGCAGATGGAGGACGCGCTCCACACGCGCGTCATAGGACAGGACGAGGCGATAAGCGCCATCGCGCATGCCGTCAGAAGGTCGCGCGCAGGCATAAAGGATCCGCGCAGGCCGATAGGATCGTTCGTATTCTTAGGTCCCACCGGCGTGGGCAAGACGCTTGTAGGCCGCGCGCTCGCCGAGTTCATGTTCGGCGATGAGGACGCGATGATCCAGATCGACATGTCGGAATACATGGAGAAGTTCAATGTCTCGCGCCTTGTCGGCGCTCCGCCCGGTTATGTGGGTTATGAAGAGGGCGGCCAATTGACAGAGAAGGTGCGCCGCAAACCCTACTCGGTCGTACTTTTGGACGAGATAGAGAAGGCGCATCCGGACGTCTTCAACATACTCTTGCAAATGCTCGAAGAAGGGCGCCTCACCGATTCGTTCGGGAGGAAGGTCGACTTCAAGAACACGATAATAATAATGACGTCCAATATCGGCGCCGAGATGCTCAAGAAGCAGGGTTCTATCGGATTCAAATCCCAGGCCGAGGAAACCACATACCAATCTATGAAGGACCGGCTGTTGGACGAAGTGAAGAAGACGTTCAAGCCGGAGTTCTTGAACAGGGTGGATGATATTATCGTGTTCAGATCTCTGACCAAAGAAGACCTGGGGCGGATAGTGGAGCTCGAGATACGCGATGTCGAATCGAGGCTCAAGGAGCAGAATATAAAGATCGAGCTTACTCAGGAGGCGAAAGATTTTCTTATCGATAAAGGCTTCGATAAGAATTTCGGGGCGCGGCCGCTCAAGCGCACCATCCAGAGATTTTTGGAAGACCCGCTCGCCGAGGATATAATAAAAGGGACCTTTAAAAAAGGCGGCAACGTAAAAGTTACGGCTAAAGTCGACTGCCTGGAGTTCAAGACGACCTGATACGATGAAGCACATAAGAACACGAAGGCATCTCAGGTTTACGCTCATCCTGCTTTTAAGCATATGCATCGTCCTCTTTGTCGAGGCGAGGATAGAGGCGTTCGTTCCGGATATGAGATCTTTCGCCACCGTGAAGATCGAGCAAGCCCTGGGCGGCAACGTCAGGCTCTCTGTAGGCGAAGTCGGGGGCGGCATATTTCATCCGATAACTATAAGCGATGTTAAGATCACGGACGCGAAGAATATGACCGCGCTGCCGTTTCTCGAGATCGACAGCGTAAAGACGAATTACAGCATATGGAGCCTGATATGCGAGGCGCTTGCGGCGAAGACCAGAGATGTGCCGGCCATTTCCACTTTCCTTTCCGGCGTCTCGCGCGTGGATATCAGCTTCGTAACGGCTAATAAGGCGCTATCCGGATGCGTGAGGATGGATTCAGCCGCGGATGAACTCAAGCTTATGGGGTATGTAACTGCGACAAGCGGCCAGAGGGCTGATTTTACCGCCAGGATCAAAAAGTCCGGCAATTTCGAGGCCGCAATCCAGACGTGTAAAGGCATTATAACCGCGCGGGGAGTCGCATTCAAGGATGGCGGGATCGAAACGGATTTTAAGGTCAGCCACCTTAATATAGGCGCCCGCGATATTGCATGCGAAGGCAGGCTGAAGACCGAAATGGTTATTGTGCCCGGCAGCGAAAATAAAGCGGTTGTAATCGGCAGTCTCGAAATGAAGAACCTCGCGGTCAATTATAAATCGTTTCTGGACCTTAAAGTCTCATACAGGATATCGAACGGCCTTCTTGAAATAGCGGATCTCTCGGCCGGAGATATCCTTAAGGTTTCAGGAACTTTCCAGATGAGAGAGCCATACGGCGCAAATATTCAACTGACTGCTAATAACCTGAGCCTGAGCTGGCTTGCGCTTGCGTTAGGCGCGAAAGACGGGCCTTCCATACTGTCCGGCACGATGAACGGAAAGTTCGGTTTTAAAGGGCCGTTGGCAGGTTTGAGGTCTGATGCGCAGTTTGAAATAAGGAAAGGGGCTATCGGGGGATTAGAGTTCGAGGCCTTGAATGCGCGTATAAAGGGAGAGGGGCCGGTGGTGCGGATAGAGGACTCACGGATAACCAGGGAGAGCGGTTATTTCGTTCTGGCCGGCGAGATGGATCTCAGGCGCCTCGGCAAGGCGAGCTTCTTTGACAATATCAAGCTCGTCGGCGACGATCAGGCCGTCAACTGGGACGGCTGGGATACGAGCAAGATCCAGAATATACGCCATACAAGCATGAAGAAGAAGATAAACGACGATATCAGCCTGGGCTTCAAAAATCTCATTTCCGAAGATACGATCGACGAATCTTTGAAATACGGCGATGAGGTCCAGCTCGAATATAAACTGCACCCGAACGACAGCCTCATGGTGACGGTTGGTCAGGATAAGGATTTTCTCGGGATAGAGCATAAGGACAAGTTCTAAAGCAAACGACACCGGAGAGCGGATGAAACAATTTCTTGAGATGATGGGCGCGCGGTTCATGAATTTCGTGCGATACGCCGGCGGCATCTCCGTCCTTATGGGCCAGACGCTCTTCTGGGTCCCGATGCCGCCGTTCAGGCGCCGGCAGGTATTCGAACAGATGGCCAGGATAGGCGTAGATTCACTGCCGATCGTATTCCTGATAAGCATGTTCACCGGCATGGTGCTGGCCCTGCAGAGCGCTTACCAGATGCAGAGGTTCTCCGCCGAGATGTACATCGCCTCGCTCGTCGCATTTTCGATGACACGGGAGCTCGGCCCCGTGCTGACGGCGCTGATACTTGCGGGCCGGGTCGGCGCGTCGATAACGGCGGAACTCGGCACGATGCAGGTTACCGAGCAGATAGACGCGCTTGAGACGCTTGCGACGAACCCCATTAAATATCTTGTCGTCCCGAGATTTTTGGCTCTGATCGTAATGCTTCCGCTCTTAACCATATATTCCGACATAGTGGGCATACTGGGCGGCTACCTGATAGGCGTCTGCAAGCTCGGCATCTCGCACTCGCTGTACATGAAGAATACGTGGCAGCCGCTAAAATATAAAGACGTATTTACCGGGCTCATAAAGAGTTTCTTCTTCGGCGTAATAGTTTGCATCGTGGCGTGCTTCGAAGGGATGAAAACCGAGGGCGGCGCCGAAGGCGTGGGGCGCTCTACGACGAGAGCCGTCGTAGTCAGCTTCATCCTTATAATAGCGTCAGACTGTTTCTTTACGGCATTATTCTACTTCGTAACCAAGTAGCTGAAAGCTTCAAAATGATAGAGATCATAAACCTTTGCAAATCTTTCGGAGACCATAAGGTCCTCGATAATCTTAATTTGAGCATGAAGACCGGCGAGACGACCGTCATCATCGGCAGGTCAGGCTGCGGCAAGAGCGTTCTATTGAAGCATATAATAGGGCTCATGAAGCCGGATTACGGACAGGTCATCATCGACGGCAAAGACGTGACGCGCATGGACGAAAAAGAACTCAGCGCGCTCCGCCTTAAATTCGGCATGCTATTCCAGGGCTCGGCGCTCTTCGATTCCCTGAATGTTTTCGAGAATGTGGGTTTCAATCTGATCGAGCATACCGACACCGGTCTTGAGGATGTCAAAAAAGCGGTGAAGGAATCGCTGGCCCTCGTGGGCTTAAAGGGCATTGAGGACAAGAAGCCGGCGGAGCTCTCCGGGGGAATGAAGAAGAGGGTGGGGCTTGCGCGCGCCATATGCATGCGGCCGCAGATAATGCTGTACGATGAACCGACGACGGGAGTCGATCCCATAATGGGTGACGCGATAAATGACCTTATCCGGGAATTGCACAATAAGTTGAAGGTCACCGGCATAGCCGTTACGCACGATATGACGAGCGCTTATAAGATAGCCGACAGGATAGCGATGCTATATAACGGAAAGATAATCGCCAACGGTACTAGCGATGAGATAAAGGGCACAAAAGACCCGATAGTGCGTCAGTTCATCACCGGCGCCGGCAAGGGGCCGATAACGGAAGGTATAGATTTCGAGCATCTTGTATAAAATAATCCGGAGGTGGTAATGGAGACTGTAAAGACATTTGAATTAAAGGTCGGCATATTTGTACTCATAGGTATTGCAATACTATTCCTCATCGTCTTTTCGATAGGCGGGATAAATCTGTCCAGGACGGGCTACCATGTCAAGGTCCTCTTTAACTTTGCGAACGGCATAGGAGGCACGGCCCCGGTAAGGCTGGCGGGCGTCGGCATAGGCCAGGTGCAGGGGGTAAAGATAACCCGCGACGAGAAGGCGAAGTCTACGAAGGCGGAGCTTACCATATGGGTAGAAGACCGCGTCAAGATAGAGGACGATTCGAAGGTGACTATCAACACGCTCGGGCTTCTCGGCGAAAAGTATCTGGAGATATTTCCCGGGACGCCCGGCAATCCGACGTTGAAGAATAACGATACGATAGTGGGCAAGGACCCGATACCGATGGAGACGGTCACCGAAAACCTCGGCAAGCTTACCGATTCCATCGTGGTGATAATGGATAAGATAAAGAAGGGCGAGGGGACGGTAGGAAAACTTTTAATGGACGAGGCCGTATACGATAATCTCGAGGCGTTCACCGCGGACATAAAGAGGCATCCGTGGAAACTTTTAGTAAAACCTAGCGGAGAATAACATGACCGTAATATCCATAAGACTCTTTTTCGTATTTCTGCTGAGCGTGGCCGGATACTATATCGGTTCGCTGTTCGGGGGGTTCCGGACGCCGCCCGCGTTCGCAGGCGCCGCCGCAGGCTTCATAGGCTCTCTCGTAGTTATACTTGTAGAGATGGCGACGAAGAGGTTCTCGATACGAAATCTCTCCGCCGCGGTCTTCGGACTCATATTCGGATTCTTCATGGCGTGGCTCTTGACGAGCGTCATGCGCCTCATACCGATGAGCATCCAGCTGTTCAGTTCGATACAGATAATCCTCATCATCGTATTCTGCTATCTCGGCATGATCATAGCGATGAGGGGCAAGGATGAGTTCAACCTCATAATACCGTACGTGAAGTTTGTCCGGCAGGATAAACGTGAAGACATAGTCCTCTTAGATACGAGCGTGATAATAGACGGTAGGATATGCGATATATTCCAGACACATTTCGTAGAGGGCAGGATAGTGATACCGAGGTTTGTGCTGAAGGAGCTGCAGCAGATAGCGGATTCGCAGGACTCATTGAAGCGTAACCGGGGCCGACGCGGTCTGGACGTGCTTAACAAGATACAGAAATCTACCGATCTTGACGTGAGGATACAGGAAGAGGATTTTCCGGAAGTAAAAGAGGTCGACGCGAAGCTGGTAAAGCTCGCAAAGTTACTGGGAGCTAAGATACTCACGAACGATTTTAATCTCAATAAGGTAGCCGAGCTCCAGGGCATCACGGTCCTCAACATGAATGAGCTCGCGGGCGCCCTTCGGCCGGTCGTGCTTCCGGGCGAGCCGATGGAAGTGAGGATCGCTAAGGAAGGCAAGGAGTATAACCAGGGCATAGCTTACCTCGACGACGGCACGATGGTCGTCATCGATAACTCCAAGCATCTCATAGGGACGGTCACCAAGGTCATAGTGACAAGCGTCCTCCAGACTTCTGCCGGCAGGATGATATTCGCTAAGCTCGAAGACTCCCGGGACAGCCGCGGCGGCGCGCCCAGGCCCAGATGAAGACGATCGCGGTCATTCCGGCGGCAGGCTCGGGCCGGCGGCTGGGAACGAGGACTAAAAAACCTTTCGTGCTGTTAGGCGGAAAACCGGTCATAAGCTATGCGCTCAAGACCCTGAACGGCTGTAAATCGATCGACGCGATCATCGTGGCGTCTGAAAGGTCCTGTATCGCGAAAGTTGAAAACATAGCGAAGCGCTTCGGGATAGATAAACTTATAGGCGTCGTGGCCGGCGGCAAGACACGTTTCAAATCGGTCAGGAATTGCCTGAAGAAGATAGGCCCGTCATTCGACATAGTGCTGATACATGACGCGGCCAGGCCGTTTGTCGATGAAGACACGATCGAGCGGTCGATAGCTGCCGCGAAAAAATTCGGCGCAAGCGTCGTGGCGGTGAGAGAGAGCGATACCGTCAAGCTTTCGGACGGCAGGTTTTTTGTCGCGAAGACACTCGACCGAAGAAAGATATTCCGGGCCCAGACCCCGCAGGTCTTCCGGTATTCGATAGCGAAAAAGGCTTTTGCGCGCGCTGGAAGCGCAAGCGGATTGACCGACGATGCGAGCATTGCGGAAAGGATCGGGACTCGCGTAAGGATAGTGGAAGGTTCGTACGGCAATATCAAGATAACGACTAAAGAAGATATGTCGTTCGCGAAAGGCTTATTATGAGGATCGGGATAGGATACGATATACACAGGCTGGTCGAGGATAGGCCGCTTCAATTGGGCGGAGTCGAGATACCGTACGTGAAGGGGCTCTTGAGCTATACCGACGGAGACGTCCTTTTGCACGCGATAGCCGACGCGATCCTCGGGGCGATGGCAGCGGGGGATATAGGACAGCATTTTCCGAATACGGACCCGAAGTATAAGGGCATGGCGTCCGGAGATATATTGAAGAAGGTCGTCGGGCTTATGCGCGAAAAAGGATTCACGCTCAAGAACATAGATACGGTGATAATCGCGGAAGAACCCAAGATATATCCGTTCAAGGACAAGATGGTCGATTTTCTGGAATCGATATTGAAGGCAGGCAGGGACAGGATAAATATAAAGGCGACCACGAATGAAGGGGTCGGCTCTATCGGTAAAGGCGAGGCCATTGCCGCATATGCCGTAGCGCTCCTTGAGGAGATACAATGACAACATGCGTCTTTACATTGTTCATTTTAACAGCGCTCTATATCGGTTTCTGGGCGGCAGCAGCCGTTATATTCCGCAAAGAGATCGGATCTGTATTTGGACGCGATCCGGCCGCGACGAATTACATGGAAGTGCTGCTGACGTATTCTGGCCTGCACGCCATCATGTTCTACAGGGTGGCCCACGCGCTTTTGAAGACGAAGGTGCCGTTCTTCCCGCGCTGGATATCTCAAGCAGGCCGGTTCTTTACAGGCATAGAGATACATCCGGGTGCCGAGATAGGGGAAGGCTTCTTCATCGACCACGGGATGGGCGTGGTCATAGGCGAGACCGCGATAATAGGCAACAATGTGCTTCTGTACCAGGGGGTGACGCTGGGCGGCACCGGCAAAGAGCGCGGCAAGCGCCATCCGACGATCGGAGACAACGTCGTCATAGGCGCGGGCGCGAAAATCCTGGGGAATATCACCGTGGGCGAGAATTCATATATAGGTTCGAACGCGGTCGTGATAAAAGACGTGCCGCAGAACTCGACCGTCGTCGGCGTCCCGGGCAGGGTCACGAAACAGGAAGGTAAGAAGATAGATGTATCGCTCGACCACATCCACGTTCTCGATCCGATACTTCAGGAGATAGATGAGCTGAAAGAGCGGCTGAATAAATTGGAGAAATAAATCCGAAATTCGAAGCCCGAAATCCGAAACAAATCCAAAATTATAAATTCGAATATCCAAAACCTGAATATTGTGAATTTTGAAAATTCGTATTTCGATATTGTTTCGAATTTCGATATTCGGATTTCGAGTTTAGCGGACTACCATGAAAATATACAATTCACTCACCCGTAAAAAAGAAGACTTTATCCCGCTTAAAGAAGGCCATGTCGGAATATACGTCTGCGGCCCCACCGTTTATGACGAACCCCACATAGGACACGCCAGGAGCGCCTACGTATTCGATGTGATCCGTCGGTATTTTGCCTACAAAGGCTACTCGGTAAAATTTGTGAGAAATGTTACTGACGTAGACGATAAGATCATTGAGAAAGCGAGGGAGGTCACAAGACACCCCGCCCACGGGGCAAGGGGCGGGGCAGGCAAGTCACAAGTCACCCCGCCCACGGGGCAAGAGGCGGGGCAGGCAAGTCTCGTGGAAACTACTAATGAGATAGCAAAGAAGTATCTCGACATGTATCATGAAGACATGGGATCCCTCGGCATAGGGTCCCCTGACAAAGAGCCGAAGGCGACGGAATACATACCGAAGATGGTGAAGTTCATCGAGCTCCTCATAGAGAAGGGCGCCGCTTATGAGTCTGACGGCGACGTCTACTTCGATATAAAAAAAGCCAAGGATTACGGCAAGCTCTCTAATCAGAATCTGGATAAGGTGGAGGCGGGCTCGAGGAAGCTGTCGGGCGAGAAAAAGAAGGATTATCTCGATTTTGCGCTGTGGAAGAAGGCGAAATCACTCGAGCCGTCCTGGCCGAGCCCGTGGGGCGAGGGCAGGCCCGGCTGGCACATCGAGTGCTCGGCCATGAGCTCCGACATCCTGGGAAACGAGTTTGATATCCACGGCGGCGGAATAGACCTCATATTCCCGCACCACGAGAACGAGATCGCGCAGTCGGAAGGCGTCGGCAAAAAATTCGCCAGATACTGGGTACATAACGGGCTCTTAACGATAAACGGCGAGAAGATGGCGAAGTCGCTCGGCAACTTCATAACCATAAAGGATTTTCTCAGCCATTATAAGGATCCGGACTACCTGAAATTGCTATTCCTCAGCACCCATTACAGGCATCCGGTCGATTATACCGCGGAGAAGATAGAGGATATGAAGGCGCAGAAGGAGCGATTCTCGATATTACTAGATACGATTGATAGAAAGCTTTCAGCTTTCAGCTCTCAGCTTTCAGCTAAAAAAGAAGAGGAGATAGAAAAAATAAAAGAAAATTTTATAAATGCAATGGATGACGACTTCAACATGCCGCAGGGACTATCCTCTATGTTTGAACTGGTAAGTATTACGAATAAAAATATCGATAATTTAAACTTTATATCCGAAGCTAAAAAATTGTTGTTTGAATTGTCGAATGTATTCGAACTGGATTTAACGACGAAAGATGATGTTAAAAATCTTTCCGCCAGGATTACGGTATTAATAGAGAAGCGAAACAAAGCAAGGAAAAGCGGTGATTTCAAGGAAGCCGATAAGATAAGAAAAGGGTTGGAGGGCGAAGGAATTATACTCGAGGACACGAAAGACGGCACTGTATGGCGAAGGAAAATTTAAAAAGGGGCATATTCATCACTTTTGAAGGGCCCGAGGGTTGCGGAAAGACGACCCATGCCGGGCTCATCTACGATTTTTTAAAGAGCCGCTCTTACGACTGCATCCTGACGCGCGAACCCGGCGGCACTAAGGCAGGAGAGGAGATAAGGCGCGTGCTTCTTCATGAAGACGGTGTTAATATATCCGACCTTACCGAGTTATTCCTGTTTGAGGCCGCCCGCGCCCAGATAGTCGAAGAACTGATCGAGCCCGCTCTTCGCAAAAGCAAGATAGTCCTCTCGGACAGGTTCAGCGACGCGACGTTCAGTTACCAGGGCTATGCCGGCGGTGTGGACCTCGAGGCCATCTCCGCGCTTGATAGAGTCGCTACAGGAGGACTCGTCCCGGACCTCACGATACTTCTCGATGTCGATACGATGACAGGGCTGAAACGCGCAGTCAAGAAGGGCGTCGACAGGATGGAGAAGAAGAGATTGGCCTACCATAAGAAGGTGAGGGCGGGCTATCTGAAGCTGGCGAAGAGATATCCGAAGAGGATCAAGATCATAAAGGTGACCGGGCCTATTGAAGAGACTCAAAAGACAGTAAGGCGAGAGGTGTTGCGTGTCGTTCAGGGAAATTAAAGGGCAGGATAGCGCGATAGAGTTCCTTAAAAGGTCTATCGCAGGCGGCACGGTGTCGCACGCATACATTTTTATGGGGCCGCCCGGCGTGGGCAAGAAGCTTACGGCTGTAAATTTTGCGAAGGCGCTGAATTGTCTCGACCCGAAAGACGGGGGGCCTTGCGACCTCTGCGGCCAGTGTAAAAAGATAGACGGCTCGAACCATCCGGACGCATTTCTCATCTCTCCTGAAAAAGAGGATGCGAGTTTCGGCATCGATAAGGTCAGGGGGATAATAAAGGATATAGGGCTGAAGCCCTACGAAGGCCGCAAGAAAGTATATATACTGGAAGGCGCGGGCGCGATGACGCCGGAGGCGCAGAACTCCCTTCTGAAAACGCTGGAAGAGCCGCCTCAGGACGCGGTCCTTATATTGATAGCGGAAAACCTTAACTATATCCTGCCGACCATACAATCGCGCGCCAGGAAGGTGGTTTTCTTCGCGCTCGGCGCATCGATGGTGGAAAAGATCCTGGTCGACAGTCATGGGGTGGATCGCAATAGGGCCGGAATACTTTCGCGCATATCATCCGGGCTCCTGGGTAAGGCGCTCAAATATAAGGACGAGGGATTTTTCGAAAAACGCCTGCGTATAATAGACGGATTACGTAACGAGTCATTCTTCGATTCGGACTTTGAAAGCGTCTCGAAGACGGACCTGAAGCTGTGCCTGGACGTGATGCTGACGTGGTACAGGGATATACTTGTAGTGAAGGCGTCCAAAGGGCTTTCCGAAGGCCTGGCGCTCGTCAATATAGACAGGCAGGATGCGATACTGGCGGAATCGCGAGTCCTCGGCTTCGACAGGCTGAACAAAATAATAGAGCAGATCGTCCTCACCGGCTCATTCCTGGAACAGAACGCGAACCCTAAACTTGCGATGAGCGTTCTCGGGATCGATCTATAAGGCCTCGGTCTAAAGACCTCGGCACTTAGCCGACCCCGTGGCTTAATAAACTTGGAGGCTACATGTATGAAGTCATTCAGATAAGATTGCGGGAAGCCGGCAAGATCACATACTTCTCGCCGAACGGCATGAAGTTCAAGATAGGCGAATACGTGATAGTCGAGGCGGACAGGGGGCTCGACTACGGACAGGTGCTGTCTGAGGTGGAGGCGGTACTCGATTCGGATATCGAAGAGCCGCCGAAGAAGGTGATCAGGAAGACGAATCCCTGGGACATGCACCAGATCGAGAAGAATAAGAAGAAGATACGCGAGGTGATGGACGCCTGTTCTAAAAAGATACAGGAACGCAAGCTCCCGATGAAGCTGATCGACGCGGAGTTCTCTTTCGACCGCTCGAAGATCGTGTTCTACTTTACGGCCGAGGGCCGGGTCGACTTCAGGGATCTCGTAAAGGACCTCGCGAACGTCTTCAAGACGCGCATAGAATTGAAGCAGATAGGTGTCCGCGACGAAGCGAAGATACTGGGCGGGCTGGGGCCGTGCGGCAGGGCGCTATGCTGCGCGACGTACCTGAAAGACTTTGAGCCGGTCACGATAAAGATGGCTAAGGAGCAGAACCTGCCGCTGAATCCCACGAAGATATCGGGACTCTGCGGGCGGCTCATGTGCTGCCTCGGTTACGAGCACAAGACTTACAAAGAGCTGATGAAGGGGCTGCCGCGCGAGGGCGAGACGCTCAAGACCGAGAAAGGGCAGGGCAAGGTCATCAGCGTAAACGCGTTAAAACGCTCCGTTACCGTTGAGCTTGAAGACGGAACGTGGTTCGAGGTGAAATACAAGTAGCTGAAAGCTGAAAATGAAGAAATTCTACATCACGAGCCCCATATATTATGTCAATTCGAAACCGCACATAGGCCATTCGTACACGCAAGTAGCCTGCGATACGGTCGCGAGGTTCATGCGCCAGTCCGGCCATGAAGCATTTTTCATGACAGGGACGGACGAGCACGGTGAGAAGGTTGAAAAGGCGACGATAGAGCGCGGGTTTAAAGAGGGCGAAGAGCAGAAGTTTGTCGATGAGGTAGCGCCGCTATTTAAGGGCCTATGGGCCACTCTCGGCATAAAGTATGATCATTTTATCAGGACGACCGATCCGTCGCATATTAATACAGTCCAGGCTGTCCTGGAAAAAATGTTTAAGAGCGACAAACTATATAAGAAGGTCTATGCGGGGTGGTTCTGCACGCCTTGCGAAACATTCTGGTCCCAGGGCCAGTCGCCGGACGGCGCATGTCCGGAATGTAAAAGGCCTTTAGAAAAGCTGGACGAATCCAACTACTTTTTGAAGATATCCGAATACCAGGATTGGCTCATCGACTATATCAATTCTAACCCGGATTTCATAAGGCCGGACTTCCGGAAGAACGAAGTCATGGGCTTTCTTAAGGAGCCGTTACACGACCTCTGCATAACAAGGCCGAAGTCCCGGATGAAGTGGGGCATCGAGGTGCCGTTCGACAAGGATTACGTTACTTATGTCTGGTTCGACGCCCTGATAAATTATATTTCCGGGATCGGATACCCGCACGACATGAAACATTTCAACGATTACTGGCCCGCCGATTTTCACGTGATAGGCAAGGATATACTGCGCCACCACGCGGTATATTGGCCGATAATGCTGAAGGCGATAGATGTGCCGCCGCCTAAAGCGGTATTCGCGCACGGCTGGTGGGTCATAAAGGGCGAGAAGATGTCGAAGTCGCGCGGCAATGTCGTGGATCCCGTCGATATGGTGAAGGCATATGGCGTTGACGCATACAGATACTTTCTATTGCGCGAAGTGACTTTCGGACTGGACGGCACATTCAGCGAAGAGATGCTGATATCGAGGTTCAATAGCGACCTGGCGAATGACCTTGGGAACCTGTTGAGCCGCACGTTGTCGATGGTTGAGAAGTACTTTGGAGGAAAAATACCGGGGCCGGGACCAGTTGTCAGGGGCCAGGGTCCAGGGGAAGAATTAAAGAGGAAAGCGATCGCGCTCGCAGACGAACTGGAAAGATCCATTCCGCGCCTAGATTTTGCCGGGGCGCTCACGAAGATATGGGAAGTTATCAACATCGCCAATAAATATATCGAAGATTCGAAGCCATGGGGACTTGCCAAAGAGAAGAAGGCCGGAGAGCTGGGCGTCATGATGTATAATCTTCTCGAAGTCCTGCGCATCACCGCGATATCTATCGCATCCTTCATGCCGGAGACCGCTGAGAATATCTGGGGCCAGCTTGGCATGCCGGGTGACATTGAAAAGGTAAAGACCTCAAGCATAAAAGAGTGGGGCGTGATGAAGGAAGGCGCCTCTATAAATAAGGCCAATCCGCTATTCCCCCGTATTGAAACCAAGCCGTAACCTCTTCTCCTAAAATTTTTCGATTTCAGAAGTTATCCCCTCTCGGGGCTGTGTCTCGCGGGACGCGAAATTTTGGCCATGCAAAATTTCGCTGCGGGAAAATTTCTCGCAGTCTCGCTCGAAATTTTACGCCCCGCTCGGCACGAGCCCCTCGGGGGCCCCTTCAGCAGGAATCGAAAAATTTTCCTCTCAGTGACTGGCAAAATAAGTAGACGAGAATAAATTTTTCGAAATCGCCAGATGGCGGAACTTTTGGGTGCGTGCCTAAAGCTTGCGTTTAAAATTGCGATACCTTATGGCGATTTAGAAAGGCCGGACAAACTGGTCAACAGCTTTAAGCGCTGAGCAGGTTGAACGGTCATCGCAATTTTACAGAGCAAATCGCATGCCTAATGCGATTTGCGTCCGCTGAAAGAGCGGTGCACAAAAGTAACCGCCTTCACGAGGCGAAAAATTTAGGCGAGTGAGCGGCAGGACCCGAAAAATTTATGCGCCCAAAATCGATTGACTTTGCATACCGTTTGTGCTATTTTATGCTGTTAAATTTGAAAGTTAAGCCGGATGATCGCTGAAAATATTGAATCTGTAAGGCAAAAGATAGTAAGCGCTTGCAAGAAGTCCGGCCGGCCTCCTGAAGATGTTGCATTGGTCTGCGTTACCAAAATGGCCTCGGTAGAAGAGATAGGCGAGGCCTTGAGCCTGGGCGTGGCCATCCTGGGCGAGAACAGGGTCCAGGATGCGTCGGGGAAATACGCAGTTATAGGCGACAGGGCAGAGTGGCACCTGATAGGCCATCTGCAGACTAACAAGGCCAAGGATGCCGTTAAGATATTTTCGCTCATCCATTCAGTTGACAGCCTTCGGCTCGCCAGAGAGATAGATAAGGAGGCCTCTAAGATAGGTAAGGCGCAGGATATCCTTATCCAGGTTAATACATCCGGCGAAGAGTCGAAGTTCGGTATAAAGCCGGCTGAAGCTGAAAGCCTTGTTAAAGAATTATCTTTATACCGTAATATTACTATAAAGGGGCTAATGACTATAGCTCCTGAAGTCGACGATCCGGAAACGGTAAGGCCTTATTTTCGCGCTTTGAGAGAGTTGAAGGATAAGGTTAACGCAGAACGCACTACGCAGAACGCACTACGAACACTCTCCATGGGAATGACCAACGACTTCGAAATAGCTATCGAAGAAGGGTCGAACATGGTGAGGATCGGCAGGGCGATATTCGGGTAAACATGATCAAAAACAAGAAGATCGGAATTATAGGCTGCGGGAACATGGGCGAGGCGCTTCTGGCCAGGCTATCCACGATGGTCGAGAAGAGCGCATCTTTAATGGTGAGCGAGGCAGATGCCGCCAGGCGCGACTACATCCAGACGAAATACAAGATGATAGTCGGGATAGACAATAACGCGGTGGTGAAATTTGCAGACGTCATTATCATGGCGGTCAAACCCCAAGACTTCGACAGCGTGCTAAGGCAGGAAGTATGCTGCGGCATTTCGACCGAGAAGCTCCTGATATCGATAGCGGCAGGCATTACGACAAAATATATAGAAAAGACCGTCGGAAGCGACATGCCGGTCGTCCGCGCCATGCCTAACATGGGCGCTTTAGTAGGCGAGTCCATAACCAGTATAAGTAAAGGCAGTTCCGCCACCAGCTATGACATGGATACGGCGCGGGAAATATTCTCAAGCATCGGCGATGTCGTGGAGGTAGACGAAAAGCTGGTCGACGCCGTGACCGCGATATCAGGAAGCGGGCCTGCTTATTTCTTCTATCTTATAGAGGCGCTGATCGAGGCGGCCGTAGAGCTCGGCCTTGAGCCGGAAGCGGCGAAGAGGCTCGTAGTGAAGACGGCTGTCGGGAGCGCCAGGCTATTGGAAACCCTTAAAGAGGATCCGGAAAATTTACGAGAGAAAGTCACGTCGAAAGGCGGGACGACGGAAGCCGCGTTGAAGATATTCGAAAAGAAGGCAGTAAAAAGGATAATAAAGGACGCTGTAAAAGCGGCGCATAGGCGTTCGAAAGAGCTGTCGAAAGGATAAGGAATGTTCGCAATAGGCAACCTGTTAATCGCTGTAGCGACGATCTGCGATTACATACTGACGATCATGAACTGGCTCATCATAATAAGGGCGCTCATAAGCTGGGTGAATCCGGACCCGTATAACCCGATAGTTCAATTCCTTTACAAGACGACGGATCCGCTCCTGGCACCGTTCCGCAGGATCATGCCGGCATCTTCGATCGGGCTGGATATATCACCGATATTTGCGCTTATATTCATATGGTTCTTAAAACTCTTCGTGGTGAGGACATTGTTCGGCCTTGCGGCAAGAGTAGGCTAGCATTGCACATTACACAATTAACATTACACAAAATTATAAGAGGTGTTATGAGCGGGAAGATAGGGATAATAGGCGGAAGCGGGTTCTACCATATTGACGGGATAAAGGACGTGAAGAAGGTGAGCGTCAGGACGCCTTTCGGAGAGCCGTCAGACGACTTCGTGACCGGTTCCCTCGGAGGCAGGGATGTCGTATTCCTGGCGCGCCACGGCAAGGGACACAGCATACTTCCGAGCGAATTGAATTACAGGGCCAATATCTACGGCATGAAGAAGCTTGGCGTTACCCGGATCATATCGGTATCGGCCTGCGGAAGTTTAAAGGAGGAGCTCAAGCCCCTCGAGATAGTGATCCCCGACCAGTTTGTCGACAGGACCAATAAGGGAAGAGTGATGACGTTCTTCGGCGACGGCATCGTCGCGCACATACCTTTTGCGGACCCGGTATGCGCGAGCCTTTCGAAAGCGCTCGCCGAGGCCGGCCGGAAAGTCGGCGCTAAAATACATTCAGGCGGTACGTATGTTAACATGGAAGGGCCGCAATTCTCGACCAAGGCGGAGTCGAAGCTTTACAGGTCGTGGGGCATGGACATCATCGGCATGACGAATCTCGGCGAGGCGAAACTCGCCCGCGAGGCTGAAATTTGCTACGCGACGCTCGCGTGCATAACGGACTACGACTGCTGGCGAATGGATGAGGTATCAGAGAGCGTGACGGTCGACATGATAATATCGAATCTTCTGAAGAACGTTGATGTGTCAAAGAACATACTGAAGGTCGTGATCCCGGCGCTGGAAGAAGAGCGCTCATGCAGCTGCTCAACAGCGCTTAAAGATTCCATAGTAACGCGTCCAGAAGTTATTCCTCCGGCTACGAAGAAGAAGTTAAAATTGATCATCGGAAAGTATATAAAATAAGATGGAATATAAGAATACACTGAATCTACCGAAGACAGATTTTCCGATGAAGGCCGACCTGCCTAACAGGGAGCCGGCCATCCTCAAGGCATGGCAGGATTCGAACCTTTACGCCAGGATCCGGAAGAAGCTGAAAGGCAAGACGAAGTTCGTCCTCCACGACGGCCCGCCTTACGCGAACGGTTCGATCCATATGGGCCATGCGCTGAACAAGATCCTGAAAGATATTACAGTACGATACAAGACTATGAGGGGTTTCGATTCTCCGTATGTCCCGGGATGGGATTGCCACGGCCTTCCGGTCGAACATCAGCTGTTCAAAGAGCTCAAGATGACGAAGCACGACATCGACCAGGTTAAATTCAGGTCGATGGCGTATGATTATGCGATGAAATATGTCGCGATACAGAAGGAAGAGTTTAAACGGCTGGGCATACTCGGGGACTGGGAGAATTCTTACCTGACATTGTCCAAGTCATACGAAGCCGAGATCGTGAGGTCTTTCGGAAAACTTGTCGACAAAGGATATATCTATAAGGACCTTAAGCCGGTCAACTGGTGCGCTACATGTGAGACCGCCCTCGCTGAGGCCGAAGTAGAATACGAAGAGAAGACGTCGCCTTCGATATATGTCAAATTTGAATCTGTTTATAACGACGAGCCGGCATCCTTTATTATATGGACGACCACGCCTTGGACGCTCCTCGCGAACGTTGCGATAGCCGTAAATCCTGATTTTGACTACGTGCTTGTAAAGGTTGGGGGTCAAGGGGAAAAATACATCCTGGCCAAGGACCTCGTCGAGCCTACGATGGAAAAGATAGGCGTGAAAGATTACAGGATAGTGAAGACATTTAAGGGGCGAGATCTCGAAGGGCTCAAGGCGCGCCATCCGTTCATCGACCGGAAGTCCACGGTAGTGTTGGCGGAATATGTTTCAACCGAAGAAGGTACTGGCTGCGTCCACACGGCGCCGGGCCACGGGCAGGACGATTACATAACCGGTAAAAAATATAAGCTTCCCACCGTAATGCCGGTAAATTCCAGAGGAAAGTTCGACGAGACCGCCGGGGAGTTCAGCGGAATGGATGTTTATAAAGCGAATCCTGCCATAATCGAGCGGCTGAAATCTTTGGGTAAACTTGTTCACGCCGAAGAGGTGAAGCATTCTTATCCGCACTGCTGGCGCTGTAAAAGGGCGATAATATTCAGGGCCACCGAGCAGTATTTCCTGAAGATCGACCACAAGGGCCTGCGTAAACTGATGCTCAACGCGATCAAGTCTAAGGTCAAATGGATACCCGGTCAAGGCGAGTCACGCATAGCGTCCATGGTCGAGAACAGGCCCGACTGGTGCCTGTCGAGACAGAGATACTGGGGCGTTCCGATAATCGCTTTCTATTGCAAGAATTGTAAAGAGGTGTTGTTGAATCCCAGGGCCATAGAACATGTCGCAACGCTTGTCGAGAAGGATGGCTCGGACATATGGTTCGTGAAGACCGAAGCGGAGCTTCTGCCGGGCGGCGTGAAATGCAAAAAGTGCGGCAGCAAGGATTTCGTCAAGGAGACGGATATTATCGATGTCTGGTTCGATTCGGGCGTGAGCCATCAGGCGGTCTTGAAGAAAAATAAGGACCTCGACTACCCGTGCGAGCTCTATCTTGAAGGATCGGACCAGCACAGGGGATGGTTCCAGTCGGCGCTCATCACGGCGATGGGCATCGACGGCGCCGCGCCGTACAGAAAAGTGCTTACGCACGGGTTTGTCGTGGACGGCGCCGGCAAGAAGATGTCGAAGTCGATGGGCAATGTCATAACACCCGAACAGGTCATGAAGAAGTACGGCGCCGACATCCTGCGGTTGTGGGTCGCATCGAGCGATTACAGCGAGGACGTCCGGCTTTCCGACGAGATATTGGACCGCCTTTCGGACGCTTACAGGAAGATCAGGAATACATATAAATATCTGCTGAGCAATCTTTTCGATTTCGACCCGTTCAAGGACGCCGTGACTTACGGCGACATGCTCGAGATCGACAGATGGGTCCTCTCGGGCCTGGCGTCTTTGGTAAAAGAGGCGGAGAGGAACTACGACGCATTCCAATTCCACAAAGTTTACAGGGACGTATACGGCTTCTGCGTCTACGAAGTATCGTCCGTATATCTGGATATACTGAAGGACAGGATGTACACTCACAAGTACGATTCGCGGGAGCGCAGGAGCGGCCAGACGGCGATGTACGAACTGTTGACGGGGCTGTTGAAGGTGATGGCCCCGATACTCTCGATCACTACCGACGAGGCGTGGGGATACGTGCCGCGCAAGTCGAAGGCCGATTCGATCCATCTCGAACCGTGGCCGCAGGGCGACGTCGAATATATTTTCGAGGAGGGTTTAAGACAGAAGTGGGCGCGCCTTATAGGATTGAGAGAGGCGGTATTGAAACGGCTGGAAGAGAAGAGACAGTCCAGCGAGATAGGGTCGGGCCTGGAAGCGAGGGTCATCCTCTCGACCGATGACGGCGATTATAAGAAAGTGCTTAAAGAGTATGCGGATATGCTAAAGTATCTCTTTATTGTTTCACAGGTGGAGATAAAGAGCGCATCCGACGAAAGGGGCGAATCGGGGATCAGCATGCCCGTGGCGATCCGCATAGAAAAAGCCAAAGGGACGAAATGCCAGCGCTGCTGGAATTACAGTGAAGATGTCGGGCGGGACTTGGTCCACCCGGCGCTTTGCGGAAGATGCGTCAAAGCGGTCGAATCGACCGGTAAAACAAAGAAGGAGTTATAAAAGATGGCGAAAGCGAAGAGAGTGAAGAGGATGAAGAAGGCGAAAAAGATCAGGAGGGTCCAGGGTCCAGGGTCCGGGGTCCGGGTAAAGAAGATCGCTAAGAAGAAAGAGACTAAGCCGAAATTGAAGAAAATGCCGAAGAGAGAGCTTAAGATTTATAAAAAGCTCCTGCTGAAGGAGAGGGAGAAGGTCGGCGGCGGACTATCGCACATAGCCGAGACGACGCTCAATAAGTCGGCCAGGGAAGCATCAGGTGACCTCTCGGGATATTCGTTCCACATGGCGGACATGGCCTCGGACGACTACGAGAGGGAGTTTTCGCTGGGCAGGGCCACGGACGAACAGAAGATACTCTATGCGATAGACGAGGCGATGAAACGGGTGGAGGACGGGACCTATGGCAATTGTCAGCAGTGCAATAAGCCGATACCGAAGACGCGGCTGAAGGTGCTTCCTTACACCGCAGTGTGCATAAATTGTCAAAAGGCCAATGAGGGCAAATGATATTTCTGGCGGCGTCCTTCGTCTTTTTGCTCGACAGGCTTGTCAAGGGGCTTGTGCTGGCGAAGATGGCTTTCGGGCAGTCGATAGAGGTACTGCCCGGGATATTCCGCCTCACCTTCATAGCCAATAACGGGACGGCCTTCGGGCTCTTCAAGGGCCAGAACACCACGCTCGGTATCGTTTCGGCCGTTATAGCCGCGCTTATAATTATGTACGCCTTAAGACATAAGGGTAAGGTCGGCTTCGTAATATCGGCCTCGCTCGGCCTGATACTGGGAGGCGCTCTGGGGAACCTTTTTGACAGGATCCTCTACGGCTATGTGATAGATTTCTTCGATTTCCGCGTCTGGCCGGTCTTCAATGTGGCCGATTCCGCCATAACGGTTGGCACGGTAATCCTGGCGTTATACTATGCATCCCATCTTAATTAAAGCCGGACCGCTTACCGTATATTTCTACGGCGTTATGGTCGCCATCGGATTCGCGGTAGCCGCTTTCCTTATCTACAGGCGCTCATCGAAATTCGGCCTCGACCGCGACAGGATGGTAAACTTATTGATCATTCTGCTCCTTTCCGGGATCTTAGGCGCGCGGGCCCTATATGTATTACTTAACCTTTCGTTCTATCAGGCCAATCCTTTAGAGATCGTAATGCTTTCGAAGGGCGGGCTCGTATGGTACGGAGGATTTGCGGCCGGGCTTAGCACTCTAATATTTTACCTCTGGATCAATAAAATAAGTTTCTGGCAAGTCACCGACTTAATAGTTCCGTACGTGGCCCTGGCTCAAGGATTCGGCAGGATCGGCTGTTTCCTTAACGGCTGCTGTTACGGCATCGCGGTGAAAGCAGGCACTCCTTTAGCGGTGAGGTTTCCATGCGACGAGACTTTGCGCCTTCCGTCCCAATTGATATCCGCCGGCGCGTTATTCCTCATATTTGTTATTTTAAGGATCTGGCAGGACCGGCGCCGTTTCGAAGGCGAGATAGCTCTCGGCTATTGCATCCTCTATTCGCTCAAACGTTTTATCGTGGAATTTTTAAGGTCGGACAACCCCAGGATATTTTTCGCTCTTACGATCTCTCAAGTTTTGAGCGTCGTGATATTCATCATAGCCCTGGCCCTGTTCTTAAAGAAGGCGAAAGAATGGAAAAAGAGACCTTCCGTTTCGAAGTAGCCCCTGAGGACAAAGGGAAGAGGCTGGACAAATTCCTGGTCGAGAATATGCCAAAGGCTTTTTCCCGCGTATTTCTGCAGAAGCTTATCGCCGATGGCCGCATCCGTGTAAATAACAGCATCGCTAAGAATAGTCACAAACTCCGATCAGGCGAATCGATAGACGTTTCCATCCCGGAGCCTGTCGAGTCCAGCATAAAACCCGAAGATATAAAGCTCGACATCCTTTACGAGGACGACGACCTGCTCGTAGTCAACAAGCCGCCCGGCATGGTCGTGCATCCCGCGCCGGGCTCCAGGTCCAGAACGCTCGTGAACGCGCTCCTCTCGCATTGCAAGAACTTATCGGGCATAGGCGGGGTGATGAAGCCGGGCATAGTCCACAGGATCGACAAGGACGTCTCGGGGCTTCTCGTAGTAGCGAAGACCGACCTGGCGCATCAGGAGCTTGCCGGCCAATTTAAAGATAAGACGGCTTCGCGAGTTTATGTCGCGGTCGTCAAAGGCGTCGTCCAGCTCGACAACGGGATAATAGACCTTCCCATCGGCAGGAGTACCCGCGACAGAAAAAAGATGGCCGTCAATTTTGAACACTCAAAAGAGGCGGTGACGAGATACAGGGTATTGGAAAGATTGAAGTCCGCGTCTGTCCTTGAGGTCACTCTCGGGACCGGGAGGACGCACCAGATAAGGGTTCACCTTTCCTATATAGGCCACCCGATCCTGGGCGATGTCAAATATGGCGTTAAGAGCGAGGCCATTGCGAGGCCCGCGCTCCACGCGAAGTCGCTCGGGTTTATCCATCCGGTCACAAAGAAGGCGATGAAATTCACGACGGAGCTGCCTGAGGACATCAAAGTTCTACTAGAAAAACTGAAAAGTTCCTGATAGAATAAATCATATGGAACCCATGACACTTAAACCCGCTAAGGCCATTTCCGGGAGGATCATCCTTCCCGGCGATAAGTCGATCTCTCACAGGGCTTTGATGGTCGGCTCGCTCGCCAGGGGCATGACGACGGTCCGCGGCGTCCTCGATTGCGACGATTGCAATTGCACCATCCGGGCTTTTAAAGAGATGGGCGTCCGGATCGCAAAAGTTGGCGATTCCGCGACGATAGAAGGCAGCGGCTTAAGGGGCCTCTCGGCGCCGGGTAAAGATATATATCTCGGCAGCTCCGGGACGAGCATGCGTTTATTGGCCGGCATCCTGGCGGGACAGGATTTTAGCGCCACCCTTACGGCCGATAGGTACTTATCGGTCCGGCCGATGAAGAGGATAATCGAGCCGCTCTCGATGATGGGCGTCGATATAAAAGGCGCCGCGGGCGATCATCCGCCGCTCAGGATAAAAGGCGGCAAGGTAAAACCGATACATTACAAGATGCCGATACCCAGCGCGCAGGTGAAGTCAGCCGTGCTCTTTGCCGGCCTCTACGCGGACGGCACTACTATAGTAGAAGAGGCG